>WNGK01000886.1_pt1 | contig 41219 bp, 75 predicted proteins | sample 5400601 | NCBI WGS metagenome assembly WNGK01 (sample SAMN13153376, study PRJNA577476) | soil metagenome | isolation source: 60 cm soil or saprolite under Garry oak tree replicate 1 | place: USA:California | collected 2016-06-15 | reverse complement strand
CCGTCCGTGGAGCGCAATGGCTGACCCGGACGCCCCGCTGCTGCCGCCGTGCCTGGGCTGCGGCTCGCGCACGCCGGAGCACCGGCCGGACTGCGTGTGGGCGGAGGAGGAGGACCCGTGCTCATGGTGCGGCGGCGAGATCACGGAGGAGTGCGTGAACCCGCTGGAGTGCATGCTGCCCGCGTCGGTGTGCGACGGGGATGCGCACTGGGGGTGGTGCTCGGCGTGCCAGGGTGCCGGGGTGGCGTCAAGGCAGGTGATCTGGTGAGCGGCGGCATGCACTGCTTCCTCGTCACCGCGCCGATAGGGCTGCGGATGGACCTGTGGGCCGCCGCGGCGACGTTCACGAACTGGATCGAGGGCCGCGGCCCGGCAGTGCGCGAGACGTGGCTTGTGATGTGCCCCGGCGAGTATGGAGAGGGCTTTCTGGACATCGCGCGCACCATCGGAGTCACGGTCGAGCGCGTCGAGGGTGCCGGCGATGACGAGCGGTACGTGATGCTCGTCGGCGAACCCGGCACCGGCTGGAAGGCGCCGTGACCGCCGACCTGTCCGGGTCCTGCGCGGACCTGGCCCGGTGGCTCCCCGTCGCCGCCGCGCTCATGGCCGAGCCCGACATCGAGGACGGCACCGACGCCATGCCCGGCGTCCCGTCGCCGTACAGCCGCCCGCCCTGGAATCCCGCCGCCGCCAACGCCGCCCTGGACGCCCACGAGGGCCTGCGCCGCCTGGAGGCCTCCCTGCGCCTGGCCGTCAACGGGCACCCCGGGCCCAGGCGCGGCGGCTCCACGGTGAACACGTTCAGGGCACTCGACGCCATCGGGGACCTCGGCGCCGGCGTCACCGCCGGGGCCGCGGCGAGGGCGGCGCGGTACCTCGACGGGCTCACCCGGCCCGTCGAGCAGCTCCCCGCCGTCGACCGGGCCGAGCGGCCGCAGCGGCTCACCTTCCCGTGCCCTTACTGTAAGATTGGCATGCTGCGGGCCTTCCCGAGGGCAGGCATCGTGACCTGCCTGCGCTACGGCGCCTGCTGGGACGGCAACGGCCAGCATCCGAAAGGGATGATGGAGGTCGGGCGGCTCGGCCCGCAGGTGCGCTGGGCAGATGGGCTCGTAGCGCCATGACCGAGAGTTTCACCTGCGCTTGCTGCGGTGAGGCCTTCGGGAAAGCCCGCAGCGACGAGGAGGCAGCCGCTGAAGCGCGGGACCTGTTCTCGCCGGCCGAGCTCGAGGCCGTCGAGGTCGTGTGCGATGACTGCTGGCGGAAGATCATGGCCGACGTGCCCCGTATCCGTGCTGAGCTGGCCCGGGAGGCTACGGCGGCGGGGGTCAGCTTCGAGGAGTACGTGCGTCGCGAGGGCGGCCTGGCGCCATGAGGCTGTCGTGGCCGTTCGGCCCGCCCGCGATGGTCGCCCCGCAGCCAGGCGCCGAGGTGCGCCGCCCGTGCGGGTGCCTCATCGACCCGCTGGTATTCGGGCACCTGTGCCAGGGTGAGACGCTCAGCAGGACATACGGCCGCCCGCAGCCGTGAGCCGCCTGCCAGTGTGAGGAGCACCATGAACCGTCATCAGCAGACCGCGCTCGGCTGGCACTGCCGCCTGTCCGTCGAGACTATGCACCCGAGATTCGCCCGCCGTCTGCCCAGCGGCCTGACCGTGGTGCTCACGGTCAACAGCGGCTATGAATGAATGGAGATGAACCTGGGCGGGCCGGTCTGGCACGCGAGCACGGCGGGAAGCCTCATCAAGGCTGTCCTGGAGCGGGAAGCTGAGCGCCAGCTTCATGGTGTCGGTGACGCTGGCCTCGGCGAGTGGCGGGAATGGAGCGGGAAGGCGTTCCACATCCGCCGGCGCCTGTCTGAGACTGAGCAGCAGCGCGCCGGCCTGGCGGTGGCGGACATCCGGCGCACCCCGGAAGCCGCCATGCGCGCGGCGGCGCTCGGGGGCATGCTGAGGTTCGCGCCGCCTGAAGTGCTGGCCGCTGAGATCGGGACGATTCCCGTCTCGTGAGCCGCCTGCGGCACCATAGGCGTCATGCCCGCGGCGGTCACCCTCACCCTGAGCGAGGCCGCGCAGGTGCTCGACCCGCCGATGACCGAGCGGCAGCTGCGGCAGATCATCACCGCGCTGGGCTGGCAGCCCGGGGAATGGCGCCGCACCGGGCGCATCGGCCACCCGTTCCCCGCTTATCCCGCAGCCGACCTGATGCGACTTCACGCCGCCCTGGTGCCATTCCTGCACTAGAGGTCTTACTATGTGGCTGATACCTCATGCCCTCAAACGGAGACAAGCGGAGAGGACTGACCATGGACGTCATGATCCTCAGTGAGCACGGCGTCCGGCTGATGTGCGAGACCGAAGGCTGCGCGTCCCCCGCATCCACCGTCTGGTACGGCGCCTGGCACGGCAAGCCGGTCCACGCCTGCGACCGGCACAACCCCATGGCCGGCACCGTGGCGCTCCCGGCGGGCTTCACCAGCCACCCGCTCTGCCATGCGTGCGGCCAGCCGGTACGCCTGGGCTGACCATGGCTGAGCCGCCCCGCGAACCCGGCTGGTACCGGCCCGGCGAGCACGGCTGGGAACGCGTCCCCGACGCTGAGGCCATGGCTGACTTCGCCGCGATGGCCCCCGGCTACGAGGACCTCGTCTACGTCGGCACCATGGCGGCTGACCGTGGCTGAGCTGAAGGACCTCGCCGACGCCGCATTCGCCGTGGACCGCATGGACATGCGTTACCGCTGGGTAATGGACCGCGCCTCGTACGACCGCCTCCGCGCGGAGACCGTGACCGAAGACCAGGAGACGGCCCGCGCGCAGGCGCACGCCACCGCCTGGGTCAAGACTGAGCCGCCGTATGCGTGCCCGGCCTGCCCGGCGGGACCCTTCGGCAGCACCAGGGAGCTGACCGACCACGTGATCGCCATGGCTGACCCGGCGAACCGGGAGCCGGACGACCATGACTGCCTGTTCGGCATCTACATCGAGGTCCGTGAGGGCGGCGGCGAGCCGCACCTGGGGGCACCATGCCGCGCTGGCTGACCAAGGCCGGGGAAGCCGCCATCCAGCAGGAGATCATCATGGACGAGGCCATGGCGCTGCCCGCCGGCGTCCGCGCCGCCGCCGAGGCAATCGAGGCCAGCCTCATGTTCCGCTCGAACTTCACGCCCGCTCACCCGCTCGGCCGCCTGCACCCGGCGGCCGTGGAGTTCGCCCGCCTCGCGCTCTCGGCCGGAACCGGCCGTCAGGAGGCCTGACCCATGCCGCGCTGGCTGATCCTGCTCATCGCCGTGCTCGTCATCCTGGGCATCGCCATCCTGTGGGCCGGGCACGTCCACGTCGGGGTGCACTGACCATGGCTGACCGGTGCCCGGCTACGACGCGGGTCACGCCTCCCCGCTCCGTCGAGGTGTTCGGCCTGCAATGCCAGTTCACCAGGGGCCATGACGGCGACCACTGCGCGACCGCGACCTGGTCCTTCGCCCAGGGCGACATTTTCTGGCCGCAGGCGACAGAATCTGACGCCGCACCCTCCGGTGAGGACCGGATCCGCGAGGCCATGGCCGAGGCGCAGGACCACCCCGGCCGCGTCGTCACCAGGTGACCATGCCCGCCCCGCGCTGCTACGACTGCCTGACCGGGGACGTCGCGGTCAAGGTCACCGACGAACTCGGCTTCGGGCACTGGTTCTGCGCCGCCGACTGGGCGGCCCAGCAGGACCTCCGCGAGAAGGTCATGGCGATGCTCGGGGATGCGGCGCGGGCACTGGAGCAGGGCTGACCATGGCTGAGGCTGAGCTTGACCCGCGCTGGGAGTGGCACCTGACCCAGCCGCTCGGCATGGCTGAGAGATACGTCCGCGGGCGCTGCCTGCACACCGAGGTCGTCCCGGTCAGGTCCGTGACGGGCGCGGTGGTCGCGCAGCTGTGCCGGACGTGCGACAGCCAGCTTCCGGCACCGGGCGGGGTGACCCATGGCTGAGCTCGCCGTCACTGACGGGATGCCGCCGCCGGCGGACCTGCCCCGCGGCGAGTGCATCTGCACCCGGCTGGACGACGGCACCATCCGCATCGACCAGGCCGACCCGCGCATCCTGATCAGCGGCGAGCTGCTGGACGCCATCGCCCGGCACGGCGTCATCGCCGACGGCACGGAGGCTCTCGCGCTGAACGCATGGCTGGACACGACCGGATGCATGCCGCCTCCCTGGCGCGCTACCTACCGGGGCGCGGTCCTGAAGATCTGCGGCGTCAACCGCACCGTCATCTACCGCATCGGCGAGTACGTGCCCCGCGTGGACGGCTACGCCGCCGAGTGGCCGGACTGACCATGGGTGCACGGCCAGCGCCACCCCCGTTCACTGCCTACGAAGGCCAGCCCGAGGCCACCATCGAGCGCCATGGCCGCTGCTCGTACTGGGTGGACATCCAGTGGGGCATGATGGGCCTGAGCACGGCTCCATGGTGGCGATGGAGCCGCAAGAGCGCCGAGCGTAAGGCACTCCGGGAGATACGCCGGTGGAAGGCGAGGGCCGCACGCGAGTCATGGCCGGTCAGCGCACCATGACTACGGCCGCCCGCACCCGCCGGGACTACCAGCGGTGGGCGCGCAGAGGGTCAACTGCCGCTAGGGGCTACGATCACCGGCACCAGGCCGAACGGGAACGGCGCCTCGCCCTCTACCGGCCTGGTGACCCGTGCGCCCACTGCGGCCAGCCCATGCTCTGGTGGCCGCTGCCCGTGGCGCGCCGGTTCATCGACCTGCCGCACGCACCGGGCAAGACTGGCTACCTGCCCGGTCTCGCCTGCCGCCGGTGCAACCGCAGCGACGGCCAGCGCATGACCACGGCCATCCTGCGCGCCAGGCGCGGCCAGGGCCGGGCGTGGCAGGCGGCGCGGCGGTGGTGAGCGCGCGGCCACCCTCCAGGTGCAGCGAGCCCGGCTGCCCGGTGCGGTGGCGGTCAGGCCCGGACCGGCCGTGCGCCCAGCACCAGGACGACGGCGGCCTGGCTGAGCGGATGGCAGCGTACGGCGCGGCGATGACGGCGGCACCGGGCGAGCGCGACGGCCACGCCAGCACGGAGGGTAGCAGGCGAGCAGAGGGTAGCCTTCACGCACAGTGACCACCCGCTGAGCGACCACCCCGCCGCCCGGTCACCACCCTGGCCCTCCGGCCACCCTGCAAGGCTCTGACCTGCAAGGATGGATCGCCCAGCTCAGCGGCAGCGTGGCCATGACTCCGCAGCCGCCTGCACATACACGGAGGGTGACGCGCCACGTGGCGAGCACTCAGCGTAGCCCGGAACCTGGTCACTGCGGGTAAGGAGGCTGACGGTGGCGGACAGCGAGGCGGTGCGGTCGCGCCGCAAGCGCGCCCACGCAGCTGGCGATCACCGGCTCTGCCGCCGCTGCGCGGCCGTCCGGGGTCCTTCGTCAGGGCCTCCGATGATGGCGATGCCACCGGCCGCGCCGCCGCCCGCCCGGGTGGATGACCCGGTGGCCGAGCTGCGCCAGCTGGCCGCCCAGCTCGCCGGGGCGTACCGGGCCGACCCGGGGAACGCCCTGCTGGCCCGCGAGCTGCGGATGACGCTGCAGGCGCTGATGCCGCAGAAGGCCGGGAACTCGGACGATGACCTTGATGACCTCTTCGGAGCGCTGCAGGCCTAGGTGGGCCACCCCGGCCACGCCGGGCAGGAAGAACCTGGCCGCGGGGATCGGCAAGACGGCGGTGCTGCTCGGCTTCGGGACGCGGCTGGGCCCGGGGCTGATGCCGTGGCAGCACGAGGTGAACGCGGTCGCCACCGAGCTCGACCCGCTCGGCCGGCTCGCGTTCCGGCAGGTCGTGCTCGAGGTCATGAGGCAACAGGGAAAATCTGTAGACCTGCTGTCCATGATGATCGCGCGGGGCCTGCGCCGCCCGGGTACGCAGATTGCCTACACGGCGCAGACCCGGCTTGATGCGCGTCACCGGCTGCTGGACGTGTGGTGGCCGCTGATCGAGCGGTCCAAGCTGCGGCGGTTCATCGACGTGCGCCGCGGGTCGGGCTCTGAGGCGCTGGTCTTTAAGAACGGGTCGATGCTGGGGCTGGTCAGCAGCACGCAGACGTCCGGGCATGGCGACGTGGTGGACCTGGGCGTGATCGATGAGGCGTGGGCGCAGGAGGATGACCGCCTGGAGCAGGCGATGCGCCCGGCGATGATGACGCGGGACGCGCAGCTGTGGGTGGTGTCCGCGGCGGGGACGGAGAGGTCGGCGTATTTCCGCGGGAAGGTGGAGGACGGCCGCGGCCGCGCGGAGATGGGCCTGACGGACCGGGGCGCGTACTTCGGGTACGGCGCCCCGGATGACGCGGACCCGGGGGATCCGGCGGTGTGGCGGGCGTGCATGCCGGCGCTGGGGATCACGGTGTCGGAGGAGGTGGTGGCGGCGGACTACGATCTCATGGAGCTCAGTGAGTTCCGCCGATTACGTGCGTACCTTTGCCAATGGCCCGAGGTGGCAAAACCCGGTTGGGAAGTAATCTCCCAGCAGACATGGGAGACACTAGGTTATGGCTGACAGGGATACTTGCCCGTCCTGCGGGGAGACGCTGCCCGATCCGGCTCTGATCGCTGACGCTGCGGGGCGGCGCATGATCCTCCCGGCGCACGAGCAGATTCACATGTGCCCGTTTTCCCTGCTAGTCCCGGCGGACGGCGGCCGTGGCTGAGTGCGCGTTCGGGATGGAGATCTCCGAGGACCGGTCGAGGTGCGCGGTCGCGAAGGCGTGGCGTGAGGCCCCGGGCCGGATGGCGGTGAAGGTGGTGTGGCACGGCCCCCCGCCGGTCGCGCCGACGGTCATGGACGCGCTGTACACCGCGGATGACCCGGTGGAGGTGGCGCTGGACCCGCGCTCGCAGTCATCGACGCTGTGCCATCAGCTGGCCGAGCTGGGGATCGTGGCGAAGCGGCTCGGCCCGGAGGACGTGGCGGTCGCCCACGGCGAGTTCATGGACCTGGCCGCGACGGGGCACCTGCGGCATTTCAGCCAGCCGGGGCTGACGGCGGCGGTGCGGGGGGCGCAGCAGCGGCCTCTGGCGGGCGCGCGGGCGCTGGAGCGGCGGGTGGTGACGGATCAGTCGCCGCTGACGGCGGCCGAGTTCGCGGTGTGGGGTTTCCTCAGGTGGGAAGAGGTCAGCAGCCCCGGCGTGTACGTGGTCTAGCGCTCCAGGTGCGGCGGCCCGCCGCCCTCGCGGATCTCGATCGGGATGCCGAGCAGGAACTCCGGCGCGGAGATCGCCGGGCCGGGCCGATGGAGGCCGCCTCTGCTGTCGTCCAGCTTGCGGACCTCGTTGAGCCATTCCAGGCTCATCACCCAGCGTGAGGTGAGTTCGTCAGTTGGGGTGTTCGCGTAGGTGCGGAAAATGTGCTCCCGGAGATCACCAGTGAGGGTGTCGGAGAGCGTGGTGTCGCTCATGTCCGTAGCTTAGGAGGTCCCGGTGCGCCTGTCCGTGGTCCTGCTGCTGTGCTCGCTGGCCGGGGTGCTGGGCGGCGCGGCGCTGATCGGCATGGCCGCGCTGGGCGGGGCGGTCATCTTCGACTCGCTGTGCCTGGGCGTGTACGCGCTGGGCCGCGACGACGGCACGGGCGAGCGGCGGCCGTCGGCGCATGAGGTGCCGACGCTGGCGACCGTGCTGGAAAGGGCCCGGCGGGCGTCGTGAGCATCCCGATGCGCACCACCGCGCTCGCTCCCGATGGCGGCCTGGTCGAGGTCAGGTTCTACGACGCTGATGGCATCCGGAAATTCACCTGGCAGTGCCCGCTTTGCAGGGGCGTCAACGAGGGACAGCTCGGCCCGCATCCCATCGGCGGGTTCTACCGGGACACGGGCGTCCATCCCGTCTGGGTGCTGACCGGGACTGAGGAGAAGCCGACGCTCACCCCGTCGCTCGGGTGCTGGTCGTGCTACCCGGCGGGACATTACTGGCTGCGTGACGGGGTTCTGGCGAGGGCGGCATGAGGCTGTGGGACCGCCTCATCAAGCGCGACGGCTACTGGGAGGGGGTGGCCAGCGGGGCGTCGGTCCTGACCACCTCCTACGGCTCGCCGGACCGTGAGCCGGTGATGCCGCAGCTGGCCGGGTTCGCGCAGCAGGCCAGCGGGTCCTCCTCGCCGGTGTTCTCCGCGCACCTGGTCCGGATGGCGCTCTTCAGCGAAGCGCGGTTCCAGTTCCAGGCGCTCGACGACCGGCACCTGTTCGGTACCACCGCCCTGGCCAAGCTGGAGGAGCCGTTCGGGCCGGACACGACGACGGGTAACCTGCTGGCCCGGATGGAGCAGGACGCGTTCCTGGCCGGCCAGGCGTACATCTGGGATGCGCCGGGTGAGGACCGGCTGGTGCGGCTGCGGCCGGACTGGGTGACGATCGTGTCGGAGAAGGTGCAGGTCGGCGGGGGCGGCTGGTACCGCCGCCCGGTCGGCTACTGGTGGGAACCCCCCAAGCCGGTCCTGGGTCAGGGTGACGGCTTCCTCGTCCCGGCCGGGGAGTGCGTCCACTGGGCGCCCGTCTGCGACCCGCAGGCGGACTTCCGCGGTATGTCGCCGCTGACCCCGGTCATCCGGGACATCCAGGGCGACGACGGGATGGCCCGGTACAAGATCCGGTACCTGCAGCACGACGCGACCCCGAACATCATCATCAAGTACGCGCAGCGGCTGGCCGAGGGCACGATCGACAGGATCCGGGAGCGGGTGGACGCCCGGTACGCGGGCCCGGACAACGCGGGCAAGACCCTGATCCTGGACCAGGGCGCCGACCTCACTTTGGCCGGGAACAGCCTGTCGCAGATGGATTTCGGGAATGTGCAGGCGGTGGGCCAGGAGCGGATCCTGGCGGCGTGCTCGGTGCCGGGGGTGCTGGTGGGCCTGGAGCCGCTGCGCGGCGCCGGCCGGGGCTACCAAGAATCGATGCAAAAACTAGCCAACATTTGGGCGAGGCCGCAGTGGCGGTCGGCGTGCGGGGCGCTGGGCAAGATCGTGGACGTTCCCGTCGGGAACCGCCTCTGGTTCGACGTTTCCGATATCGCGGCGCTGCAGGACGGGGAGATGGAGCGCGGGCAGGCCGCGCTGGTGCGGGCGCAGGCGCTACTCGCTTTGGTGCAGGCCGGGTACACGCACGAGTCGGCGATCGCGGCGGTGGACGCGATGGACCTGTCGCAGCTGAAGGCGGGCGGCGCGGGCACCCCGGCGAGCTCGCAGCCGGTGCAGCACCTGCTGCCGCAGCAGCAGCCGGGCGCGACCGCGGACCCGCTCCCGGCGACGATGCCCAGGCTGCCGGTCGGGTCCACGTCGCCCGGCGACGGCGGGAACGGGTCCCGGCCGACGCCGCGGCCGTCGAGCGCGCGCCGGGCGCTGGAAGGAGCCAACGGCCATGGCTAAATGCGCTGGTTGACGAGCGTGCGCAGCCGGGCGAGTTGCTCATCGGTCGGTGGCTCCGCGCTCGCGACGAGTTCGTCAATGCGCACGTCGTTCCGGGAGATCTCCAGCTCGCGGTAGCACTCCTCGGTGATCTGGTCGAGGTCGTCGCCGGGATGGTGCCGGCGCAGGGCGGCGAGACGGGCGCGGGCGCGGCGGCCTTCCGGGTTCAGCGGCATCTGGCATCACTCCACGAGAGTCCGGTCGGCCCCGATGCTAACACGCGATAGGACGGTAACGGGCATGGCTGACACCTGGGCCGCCAGCTGGGCGCAGTCGTGGGCCGCCGAGGCGCAGCGGTTCAACACGACCCACGTCCCGGCCGGGAGCGCCACGGGCGGCCAGTTCGGCACCAGCGGCGGCGGAAGCAGCGCAGCCGGGGGAACCAAGACCGCCGCCAAACCCCCGGCCAAGGCCGCCCATCCCGCCACCGCGGCCATCAAGGCGCGGCAGGCGCACCTGCGGGCACGCGCCGCCGCCGACCGGGCGGAGGCCCGCAAGCTCGAGACCCAGCTGCACGCCCTGCAGGCGCAGCAGGCACACGCCCACGCCGCCGCGGTCAAGGCCGCCAAGGGCGCCCACGCAGCCCACCACGCCGCCTTGAAGCACCCGGTGTCCGCGAAGGTCGCCGCCGCGCGGAAGGCGGCCGCCGCGCACCGCAAGGCCCGCGCCCACCACGCCACCGTGAAGACCCGCATCGCCGGGCTGCGGCACCAGATCAGCACGCTCCTTGGGCAGGCGAAGCAGCTCGACGCGCAGGCCGCGGCGCTCTAGACGGGGGGAGCTGGCGGGACTCGAACCCGCAATCGCCCTCATTGACCGTTTACGGGCTCCTCGCGGAGCGGGGCGCGCGACCGCCGCAGCTACAGCTCCCCCCGGAGGTCAGCATAGATGGCTGGTGACAGCGGCATCCCGGGCGTCCTCCCGCACCAGCTTGCCGAGTGGTGGGAGCGTGGCCCCGGCGCGGCCAGGATTGGCTGGAAAACGCCCGGGTCGTTCGACCGTTGCGTGCGGCTGGCAATCGACGAGGCGCACATGGACCCGGAGCGGGCCAAGGGGTTCTGCGCGGAACGGCATCACGCGGCGACCGGGACATGGCCCGGGCAGAAGCACGCGGGAAGGGCAGCGATGACGACACCGGCAGACGGGTACGACGCTGACGGCCTCGACGGCTCCTGGGACGGCGACCTCACCGACCTGCCCGACCTCACCGGCCTGGGCGTCGGCGACCTCGAGGCCGCCGAGGGCGCGGCCCTGTCGCAGGACCCGGCGTCCCGCGCCATGCCGAAACTCGGCACCGGGAAGCGGTTCGCCAAGCTCAAGTCCTCCCTGGCCGCCAAGGGCGCCAAGAACCCCGGCGCGCTCGCCGCCTACATCGGGCGCCGCAAGTTCGGCAAGGCCAGATTCGCCAAGATCGCCGCGAAGGCACGCGGGAAAGGTGGCGCGAGCCGCATGAGTGAAGACCGGTCGCCGCGGCCCGAGCTGTTCCGCTCCTACCCGCTCGAAGAGGCGCACGTCGTCACCCGCGCCGAGGGCGACGGCTCCGGCCGGCTCGTCGAGGCGTACTGCGCCGTGTTCGACGAGCCCGCCGAGATCCACGACCACGAAGGCCATTACCAGGAAGACATCGACCGGACGGCGTTCAACAAGCGGATCGCCGACGTGCAGCGGTCCCGCGCCGGGTTCGGCCAGGTCAAATGCCACTACAATCACGGCCTGACCATCCACGGCACCCCGGCGGAGCGATTCAGCCTGCCCGTCGCCGTCCCCAAGCACATCAGCGCCGAATCCCGCGGCGTCCTGACCCGCTCGTTCTACCTGGACACGCCGCTCGGCAACGAGGTGCTGGAGATGTGGCGGGAAGGCGCGATCACCGCCCAGTCGTTCACCGGCGCGATCATCCGGTCCAGCCCCGAGCTGCGCCGCGGCGAGAAGTACCGGCCGCGTGACGGCCGGCTGCCCCGGGTCACGCGCCTCGAACTCGGGCTGAAGGAGTACGGGCCGACCCCGTTCCCCGCCTATTCCGGCGCGGAGCTGGTCGGTGTCCGCATGTCACCGCTCGGCACCTGGCAGGCCGCCGGCGGCGACGAGCACGACGAGCAGGCACTTCCCCCCGATGGGGAAGCCGCCCCCGGCGAGCCGCTCACCCGCACCGACGGTGACGGGGACGAGCACTCGGCCCGGTATCACCAGAACCGCTTGTACGTCCTGCGCTCCAAGGAGCGCCGGGAGGCGGCGGGGCTGGTCTGGTAACGGCCCGAAAGGAGCGCGGATATGGCCGCGCTGCAGGAACTGCTCGACGAGCAGGCCAGGATCAAGAACGAGCTCCAGCGGATGGAAGACTCCGAGGAGACCACCGAGGAAGCCGACGGCGACCTCCGCGACACCCTCCTGACCCGGTGGGAGGAACTCGACGCCAAGACCAAGCCGCTCATCGAGCGGATGGAGAAGATCCGCAACATCACCCGGACCGCCGAGGACCCCGCCAACCTCGAACCCCCCTACGGCGCCGAGAAGTACGCCGGCGGACGCGGCCCCGACCTGGTCGTCCGCAACCACCACGACCCGTACGAGGCCAACGAGCTGATCCGCAACGAGAAGCAGATCATGATGCGGCGCTCCGAACTGCGGGAGCGGGCGCTAGACGCGGTCGAACTGGAAGCCAGGCGCGCGGATCTCAGTCACGACTACGCCGAGGAAGTCACCCGGAAGATCGCCGACGGCGGCACCTACGTCAACAACAACATCGCCCGGCATGTCCTGATCACCGGGTCCGATGAGTACCAGGAGGCGTTCCGCGCGTACCTGGCCGACCCGCAGGGCGAGGCGCAGCGCGCCGCGCTGTCCCTGACCCTGGCCAACGGCGGGTACCTGCTGCCGTTCGTGCTCGACCCGACGATCATCCTGACGAACTCGTCCAGCGCCAACCCGTGGCGCCGGATCTCCCGCGTCGTGACCACGACCAGTAACACGTGGAACGGCGTCAACTCCGCTGGTGTCACCGCGCAGATGATCGGTGAGGCGTCGGTGTTCGCCGACGCCACCCCGACGGTCGCGAACATCGTCATCACCCCGCAGAAGGCCGACGCGTACATTTTCGGGTCGTACGAGGTTTTGGAGGACACCGACTTCGGCCAGCAGCTCCCCGGCCTGCTCGCAGACGCCAAGGACAGGCTGGAGGAGTCCCAGTTCGCCACCGGGAACGGCACCCCGCCGAACACGCAGGGCGTCGTCTCCGCGGCCACGACCGTGATCACCACGGCCACGACGCTGGTGATCGCGATCGGCGACGTGTACGCCACCCAGGGCGCCCTGCCGCCCCGGTTCCGCAACGCGCCGAAGTGCTCCTGGGTCGCGAACGTCGCGATCATCAACGCGTTCCGGCAGCTCGACACCGCCGGCGGCTCGTCCTTCTGGACGAACCTCGGCAAGGGCCAGCCGGAAACCCTGCTGGGCGCCCCGATCCTCGAGTCGACCACCATGTCCGCCACCAAGGGCGTCGGCTCCCTCGAGGCGATCTTCGGGGACTTCAACCAGTACATCATCTGTGACCGCGTCGGGGTCTCCATGATCTATGAGCCCCTCGTCAAGGACACGACCACCGGCAGGCCAACCGGGCAAGCCGCGTGGGCCATGTTTTGGAGATTTGGGGCACAAGTCTCCACGGCCAACGCTTTCCGTGTCATGAAGGGCGCTTAACTCTAAAACGTGTACACTGTGGGGTATGGAAGAAAACTCCGCAGTATGCAGCGTGGATGGGTGCATGCGCCTTGTCCGTGCCCGTGGCTGGTGCCATCGCCACTACGCCCGGTGGCAGCGCACGGGAACGGTCGAAGCCAGGGCCTGGACGCGTCAGGGACAATGCACGGTGGAAGGCTGCGATCAGCCGAGCTGGTCTGCTGGTCTTTGCCAGATGCACCGCTGGCGCGTCCGGGTCCACGGCGAGCCTGGTTCCGCGGCACAGGTAAGGCGAGGTCGCAAGAAGACGCTGCTGCCATGCTCAGTGGATGGCTGTGACCGGCCTCGCAAGGGCGCGACCTACTGCCATCTTCACACTGAGCGCTTGCGTCGCACCGGCGATGTAGGTCCAGCGCAGCCCACTAGGGTCAGAGGTGTCGTCAAGCCGACAAAAGAGGGCTACAGGCGGCTCACGCTGCCGGACGGGCGCCGGGTCCTCGAGCACGTGCACGTGATGGAACAGCACCTCAGGCGCCGCTTGGTGCCAGGTGAGAACGTGCACCACAAGTACGGCATCAAGGACGACAACGCGATCGGCAACCTGGAGTTGTGGTTCGTGATGCAGCCGACTGGCCAGCGGGTCGCGGACCTGATGGAGTACATCGCCGAATATCACGCGGACGCTATGCAGCGCCTGCTGGATAGCAGGAAGGCAGGCTGACCGTGGCCAACAAGTACGCGATGGCCCCGGCTGTCGTCCAGCTCGCCTCGGGTGCCAGCGTGTTCGTGGACGCGGGGGCGCTGTGGCCGAGCGCGGGCGCGGTGGTGACGGGCGCCCCGGCGCTGTTCGCCGCGGCGATGACGATCGGCGCGACCGGAGTGGCGGTGGCGAACCCCAACCCGGTGGCGCAGAGCGTGACCATCTCGGGCGGCACGGTGACCGGGATCAGCATCAGCGGCGTGAGCACCGGGCAGACCACCGGCACGTTCACGGTCCCCGCCGGCGGGACGATCAGCGTGACGTACAGCGTGGCGCCGTCGTTCACGGTGGCGGATATCCCCCCGGCGGGAGGGACGTACCCGTTCGTGAGCGGGGTGCTGGCCGGGTACCTGGCGGCCTACCCGAATGGCCCGCAGGTCTCATAGGAAAGCGAGGAGGCACTCATATGGACTGGTTCCGGGCGCGGCAGCAGTTCAACGCCGACATGCCGGACGGCAGCCAGCGGACCGTGCACATCGGCGAGGTGCTGCCGGGCGGCCATGAGCTCGTGAAGCGCGATCTGGACGGTGCCACCGCCGCCGCCAGGGCGGGGATCGACCGGGATGCGCTGTTCGAGCCGCTGGACAGCGGGGAGGAAGAGGCGCCTGCTAGAAGCGCTCCCGCGAAGGCGCCCGCGAAGGCACCTTCGAGGGCGGGGAGGGGGTCGTCGTGATCACCCCGGCTGACAGCGCCCCGGCGGCGCCCGCGCAGGTGCCCGCGTCGTCGTGGGATATCCAGGCCCCGTACTCGGGCGGGGCGCCGTCGGGGATTTACACCGGCGGCGACCAGGACCCGGCCGGCACCGACGACGTGGCGGCGACCGTGGCGGCGGCGCAGGCGGCCGCGGAGGCGCGGTTCACCTCCCACATGCATGACACGTACGGGCAGGGCAGCCAGATCGGCGACACGGTCAGCCTGCCGCCGCAGGACTTCTCCGTCGCCACCGCACACCAGGCCGGATACACCGGGAGCCAGTGATGATCACGCCGAGCGATTCGCCGTCGAGCCCCGCGGACTACGCGGGGGTGACCCCGCACGGGCAGGGCACCGCCCCGTATGACGTGCAGGCCGCCCAGGATGACCTGTCCGGGGCCGTGGCCGCCGCCGGGGCGCTCGCCGGCGCGGGGGTCGTCTACCCGCAGGGGCCGCGGCAGTCGATGACCGAGACGCTGCTGTCCTCGCCGCAGGGGTTCGCTGTGGACGGCTACGACATCGACGCCGGATATCACGGCGGCGGAGGCGATGAGGGCTGGCCGAACAACGTCGAGCCCGGTGGCTGACCGGGTGCGCGACCTGCTGGTCATCGTCCCCTCACGGGGACGACCCGCAGAAGCGGCCGAGCTGTATGACCTGATCGCAGCCACCTCTGCGGCGCAGACAGACATGTTCCTCGCCCGGGACGACGACGACCCGGCCGCGTACCGTTACCGGTCCCTGGCCCAGAGCGGCTGGCGGACTTCCAGGAGCGGCGAGTGCAGGCTCTGGTCAGTGTCGGGCCCGCGCCAGGGCCTCGCGGCGTGGACCAACCAGATCGCGGCGGAGAACGCCGGGCAATACCGGGCGCTGGCCTCCCTCGGCGACGACCACCGGCCGCGCACTCCGGGATGGGATGAGAAACTTCTCGCCGCGCTAGATGAAACGGGCGGTACCGGGATCGCCTACGGCAACGACCTGCTGCAGGGCGGGAAGCTGCCGACCGCCGCCGTGGTCTCCTCCGGCATCGTGGCCGCGCTCGGGTGGATGTGCCAGCCGTCACTGCGGCACTACTGCGTGGACAACGTGTGGAAAGTCCTCGGCGAGTCCGCCGGGTGCCTTCACTACCTGCCGGATGTGGTGATCGAGCACTTGCATTACCTGCGCACAGGCGAGGCGCCGGACAGCACGTACCGGGAGACGGAGACTGCTGAACTTCGCTCGAACGCCGACCGGGATGCTTACCAGCGGTGGCTGGCCGGGGACATGGCAGCCGACGTGGTGACCGTCAAGAACCTGCTAGGGGAAAGGTGATCTGAACCAGTGAGCGCATATGAGGTAGTGACCCTTGACATCACGTTCACTGGCGATGCCACGTTCGACGCCTACACGCTGACGGCACCGACAGGCAAGAAACCCATTGCGGGCGGCATTCAAACGACCGCAGGCGCGTCCTACGGGCATGCTGGACTCATCGAGAGTTATCCCCAGGGGGACGACTGGCACTTCACGGTGATAGCCGGCAACTCCAACATAACGGCACGCCTCCACCTGATCTGTCTTCCGGCCTACACGATCACCGCGGATGCCTGACGCGGTCATCGGCTACCTCACCGGCGGCTGGAACCGCAACGAGTTCACCGTCTCCCTGCTGGCCGTCTGCATGGAAGGCCAGACGCGGATCCGGACCGTGGCCGCGCTGGAATCCGGGCCGAACCTCTCGACCGGCCGGAACCTGATCGTCCGCGAGTTCCTCGACGGGAACCTCGCGCCGTGGCTGTTCATGGCCGACACGGACATGAGCTTCGGCGCGGACACGGTCGACCGGCTGATCGCCGCGGCGGACCCGCAGGAGCGGCCGGTGGTGGGCGGGCTGTGCTTCTCGCTGAGCCAGGGGCGCAAGTACCCGACGATGTACGAGCTCGTCGAGGGCGCCCCGGGCGGCCTGGCGTTCCGCCGCTACCGCGAATGGCCGGACGACGCGTGCGTGCGGGTGTCGGCGACCGGCGCGGCGTGCCTGCTGATGCACCGCGACGCGCTGCTGGCGGTGGAGAAACGCGCGGATGACCCGTGCGCCCCGTGGTTCCGGGAGTCGGCGATCGGGGCGCCGATGGCGCTGATGGGCGAGGACCTGACGTTCTGCCTGCGGTGCGCCGCCGCCGGGATCCCGGTGCACGTCCACACCGGCGTGAAAATCGGGCACATGAAGACGACGATGCTGATCTGAGGCTGCCGTGGCGATCACCCGGGTCAACTCGGCGTCGATCACTAACACCGTCAGCGGCACGACCAGCTGTACCGCGACGATCCCCTCCGGGACGGGTATCGCGGCCGGTGACCTGATCATCGTCTGCGCCGGATCCCAGACCGGGCACACCGCGAACGGGATCTCGGCGCAGGATAACGTCAACGCGACGAACTACACGACGATCCTGGAGACGGAGCTGGGGTCGGCTTCCTCGCGGTGGACGCAGTCGTTCGCGTTCGTCACCCCCGGCGCGATCGCGGACGGCTCGACTATCACGGTCACCGGGTACGCAACCGCGGCCAACACTGAGTGCTCGGTCGACGTCTTCCGCGGCGTGACCGCTACGATTTCCCGGGCGGCACTCGGCAACTCGAATGCGTCCGGCACCTCGAGCGCAGCGCCCGCCCTGGCCAGCGCCCCCCCGGCCGGGGACCTGGTGCTGACCTTCGAGATGGCCGGGTCGGGGACGCTGACGCCAGGCAGCCCGTTCACCAAGGGCAGCTCGGGTACCACGGGCGCGTCGACGGCGATCGGGTACGTCCTGTCCGCCGACGGGTCGAGCACGTACGGCAGCACGTGGACGCTGGGCACGGCGAACACCTCCGCGGGCCAGACGGTCTCGTTCGCCGCCGCCGCGGCGGCCGGGAGTACCCCGGTGCCGCTGGTGGTCCCGCAGGCGGCGGTCATGCAGGCAGCCAACTGGTAACAACGGAAAGGGGCAGCGATGTCCAAGGCCGGATACTCAGCCCCGTCGGGTGCCGCTGTCGCGCTCGCCGCAGGCACCGCGAAATCGGTCATCGGCGTCGTGGCGCCCGCCCAGTTCGGCGTGGACCTCACCAAGCTGCGGATCTCATTCGACGGGGTTACCGCCAGCGCCATCCCGGTGCTGGTGGAACTGTGCTACGCGACGTTCGCGACGAACCCGCCGGGGACCGCCTCGACATCGATCACCGTCCAGCAGGAGTACGGCCGGTCGATCGTCGCGGGCTTCACCGCCGCGTACGCCTGGACGACCGAGCCGACGGTGCTGACCGCGCTGGACAACTGGACGCTGACCCCGAACGGCGGCCTGGTCGTCTACGACATCCCGCTGGGCTCGACCCCGGACTCGGCGGTCAGCCAGGGGTTCGTGATCCGCTGCACCGCCCCGGCCGCGGTCAACTGCCGGCCGACGCTGAAATTCGAGCGCTGCTAGTGGCGCTCAACTTCGGGCAGGTGATGGACCGGACCGGTGTCGCGGCCCGGCACTCGCCGGTCATCGTCGAGGACGACGCAGGCAACCGGTTCGACCTCATGGCCGCGGTGACCGAGGTCGACGCCAAGGGCAAGCGCACCGTGCGGCTCACGATCCGGGCGAAGCCGGGCGGCGGGAAAACGGGAACGCCCGGCTGACCTGAACCGGAGGCAGCGTGGCGCAACTCGGGCGCAGCCAGCCGGTTCCGCCAGTCATCTCCCGGGGCAGCCTCGCCGACGCTCCCGTCCTGACGACCCCCGCGCCGGTCATCCTGTCCGGGGCGCGGGACCGGCTGGCGTTCGCGGTCACCGCCGGGCAGGGCATCCCCGTCCCGGCCGTCATCTCCCGGAACAGCCTCGCGGACGCCCCGGTCACGGCGACGCAGCCGCCGCACGTCATCCAGGCCGCCGTCACGCCAGGGTTCGGGCAGCCGGCCGCCGGCCTGACCGCCCGGTCGTCGCTGCAGGACTTCGCGACCCCGGTCACCCCGGCTCCCCTGATTGCCGTAGCCGCCCCTACGCCAGGATGGGGGGCGCCGCGCCCGCCGGTCATCACCGCCGCGCCGGCCGTCACCGCCGCGGCACCCGCGCAGGCCACCCCGGCACCCGTCGTCGTCTCCGCGCAGCCCCCGGCGGTGCCGCCGCAGCAGGCGATCGCCTCGAGGTCGTCGCTGGCCGACGCGCCGGTCCTGACGACGTCCGCGCCGCTGGTCACCGGACCCGCGGCGACACCCGGCTTCGGCAGGCCGGGACCGCCGCTGGCCTACTCGGCGCCGTTCACCCCCGCCGCGGCACCCGCGGCGGCAACCCCGGCGCCGCTGGTCACCTGGCAGCAGCCACCGCCGGCGCCGCCCGGCCCGGCGATCATCTCCCGCGGCTTCCTCGCCGACGTCCCGGTCCTGACGACCCCGGCACCCGTAGTGGTCCTGGCCGCGGCGGTCACCGGCTGGGGGAAACCGCAGGCCGCGGTCATCTCGGCGAACCCGGCCGCGGCGGCAGCGGCCACGCCGCAGCCGGTGGTGGTCGCCCAGGCGGTCAAGCTCGCCGCGGCGCAGCCGCCGGTCATCCTGCGGAACACGCTGGCCGACCCGCCGGTGCTGACGACCCCGCGGCCGGTGGTCGTGGCGCAGCCAGTGCGGTGGCCGCCGACGTTCCCGGTGATCTCCTCGGCGCCGTTCATCCCGCCGCCGCCGCCGTTCACCGTCGGCACGCTGACGGCCGCGGACGCCCCCGGGAGCGTACTTACCGCGGCGGGAGCCAGTAGCGCGCTGACGGCCGCCACGGCGGCGGCCGGGACGCTCACAGCCACCGACCAGCGGACGGGAGGACCGAGTTGAGCCGGTACCCCCAGGGTCAGCCAGTCACTATCCCGATCACGGTCAGGCAGCGCAACGCGGACGGCACGTACAGCCTCGTTGACAGCACGCCCGTCACCGTCGTCAAGCTGGCCCAGGCCGACGGCACCATGCTCACCGCCGGCACCTACAGCGCACCCGCCCATGACGGCCTGGGGCTCTACCACCAGGATGTCCCGGCAGCCGATCTCGCCGTCACCGGGCACTACCAGTGGGCCGCCACGACCACCGGAACCGGCGCGGGCGTCGCCTTCGGCGACTTCGACGTGTTCGACCCGTTCGAGACCGCCGTCCTGCCCCTGCAGGACGCCAAGGACGCCCTGAACATCCCGCAGTCCGTCACCAGCAGTGATACAGAGATCCAGAGCTGCATCGCGACGATCGAGTCGAACCTGGAGCGGGCGACCGGCGGCCCGCTGGTCAACCGCGTCATCACCGCCGAGCGCGCCGAGATGATGTCCGGCCAGACGGTGATCCTGGTGCGGCAGAGGCCCCTCGTCAGCGTCACCGCCATCGCGTCGGCGTCCGGCGGGGCCATCGACATCTCCGCTGGCCTGGACCTGGACCCGAACGCGGGGACGATCCGCCGGAAGCTGGGCCTGCCGTTTTTCGGCCCGTTCTTCACCTGGCTGCCTCAGTGCAACGTCACATACGTCGCCGGGTGGGGGACGAGCGTCCCTGCCGCGTTCGGCAGCTTCGCCCGGATCGTCATCCAGCACCTGTGGACAAGCCAGCACGGCCCGTCGCAGCGCCCGTCCATCGGCGGCGAGGAGATGACGACCATCCCCGGGTTCGGTTTCGCCGTTCCCAACATGGCCGCCGAGCTGCTCAACGGATCCCAGGGCGGCGTGCCCTTCCTTAGCGAGGCGTACGTGTGATGGCTGAGCTGCCTGGGTCAGGTTTCCCTTCGCCCGCCGTTTGCCTAGGACAGCTGTCGACCCGCTTGCGCGCCCAGGTAGCTGGAGTCCAGGTTAGCGGCCAGATGACCACGGGACGTGCGGCCTAATGCCCACAATCACGTCCCGTGTCCCGCCGCTGATCGACTACCTCGTCGCCCTGTTCACCAGCGCCGCCACCCTCGGCGCCGCGACACCGCCCGTCACCGTGTTCGACGGGCCGCCGACCACCGGCCTGGACGCGCCGCTGAAGCTGTTCGTCGGCCTGTCCGACCCGGACAACCCCAATGCCGAGCCCGCCGCCGATTCGGTGCAGTCGTGGGCCGCCCTCGGCCGGCAGGCCCGCGATGAGATGATCACCGTCCACTGCTGCGCGGAGGCGTGGGCGGGCACCGATGACCTGAAGACGGTGCGGGTGGCCGTCACCGGGATCATCGCGGCCGTCGAGGTCCTCATGCAGGCCGACACCACCCAGTTCGGGGGGAACGTGCTGTACCCGGCGCCGGGGATCACCGGGATCGCGCTGCTGCAGAACAACACGCAGCAGGGCGCGGTCGCCCGGGCGGCGTTCGACCTGGTCTTCAGGGCAAGGATCGGCGGGTGAGGGCGCGCTCGGCGTTCTCCGCCAGGGCGTCCTCCAGCTGGTGCCCCATCGCCCAGCCTTCGCACTCCGGCTCGCCGCAGTCGCATCGCTCGGCGTAGCGGCCCCAGGCGTGCAGGAAGCCGGCGCTGACCCCTGAGCGGGCAGCGTACGCAGCCTCGAACTCCCCGGCGGTCACGGCCCGTACCTGACGCTCACCGCGCGCCTGAAGGCATCCTTCTGGCTCCTGCGAGGACCCTGCGCTGCGGCCTTATCGATCGCGGCGTCCAGGGCGGCGAACAGCTCGCGGAGCTCGTGCCGCAGTTCCCGGCGGCGCTGCCAGCGCCAGGGGCGCAGCATCAGCCGGCCCTGCTCGGCGATCCGCGCGGCGATCTGGCCCTCGATCCCGCGCACCTCAGCCCACCTATCGGCCACACCAACCAAGGTAACGGGAGCACACGCGCATGTCACTGAAGAACGGCGGCGGGGGCTAGGTGCGCGGCCGCACCGTGAAACGCATCTCAGCTTCTGCGTCCCACTCGGGAAGCGTGCCCCGGTCCACGCGGAACCGGTACCGGCCGCCGAACTCGATGCGGGGCGCGTCCGGCAGCCAGTACCCCCTGGCCTGCACGGCTTCGATGGCCTGCCGGGCCTGATCGAGCAGGTGCGCCCGGTGCGCCCATTCGCCTAGCGTGCCGTCCGGGCTGCCCTTGAGCATCACGCGGAGTTCCCACTCCTGGAGCTGCGGCACGGGGCCGCCGAGGAATGTCGGCTGGTACACGGCGATGTCCCCCCAGCCGTACGGCTCCAGCAGCGCATATCACTCATCGAGGCTCAGGTCCTGGGCTTTCACGTCGGTCATCCCACCAAGGTACGGGAGCACGCATGTCCAAGGTCAAGAACGTGTCCGGGGGCCCGCTGGACGTGCCGCTCCTGGACCGGCTCGTCGAGGCGGACGAGACCGTCGAGGTCCCCGATTTCCAGCCGGACCACACCGAGGAGGACCCGCTGCCGATCGTGTGGCCGCCGGACAAGTGGGAGCCCGTGGCCGAACCGAAAGCGAAGGCCAGCGCCAAGACAGCGGATGACACGACCGGGAAGGCGATGTAATGCCCACCTACCCCTCGGGACTGTCCGGCCAGGTAGGGGCCGTCGCAGCGCCCTCCTACGGGGACACCGCCACCGTCGTCACCCACTTCTACGAGTTCCTGAGCGAGAATTTCCAGTTCGTTCCCGCGTTCCTGGACGGTCAGGGCCTGAAGGCCGGGCAGGCGTACAACCGCGCCACCCGCACCGTCGTGTCGCAATATGACGTCAACGGCGACCTGACGATGGAACACACCTCCGGTGAGGCCGCCAACGCCGTCGCCGACAGCATGGGGTTCTGGTGGAAATATGCGCTCGGCTCGGCGCTGACCACGCCGACCGTCGTCCTGGGCACCGCGTTCAAGCAGGTCCACACCCCCGGGTCCAAGGCGGGGCAGTACATCGCCTGCCAGGTCGGCCGCCCGCAGATCTCCGGCGTCACCGTCCAGCCCTTCTACTACGCCGGCGTGAAGTGCACCGATTGGGAGTTCAGCTGCAACGACAATCAGGTCGCGCAGCTCAAGCTGACCTTCGACGGGCAGACCGAGCTCACCTCCGTCGCGCTCGCCGCCGCGAGTTACCCCACCCCGAACGGCCTCTTCAGTTTCGCGAACGCCTCCGTCATGACCCTCGGCGGCACCCCCACCACGGCATCGGGCGAGACCACGATCGCGTCCGGCGTCGCGGTCGCCTCCCGCGTCACCGGCATCGTCCTCACCGGCAGCACCCCGATGAAGACCGACCGGTACGGGCTCGGCAACGCCGGCCTGAAGGGCGAGCCGATCGAGAACGCCATCCCCACGATCACCGGCACCCTGAGCACGGAGTTCTTCTCCCGGACGGAGCTGTACGACGTGTTCCGCGCGAACACCACCCAGCCGTTCCAGCTGGACTTCACCAAGTTCGACTCGGCGGGGAATGACGCCAACGGGGTGGCCGCCGGGCCGAACCCCTACCGGCTGAGCTTCATCATCCCCGCGTGCCGGTTCAAAAGTGCCAGTGTTAACGTCGGCGGCCCGGACGTTTTGCCGCAGTCTGTCGGCTTCCAGGCGTACGACAACGGAACCGACCCGGTCATCCAGGTGAAACTCGTTTCGCGCGAGAGCAGCGCTATCTAAATGGTTCACGGGAACAGTGCGACTTGTTCGCCTGCCCCGCTTGCTGTCCATCGCCGCCTGAATGCCAGTTGCGCGGCTTCCAGCGCACCGGCCATATGCCGCAGCCGGTCGGGGCTGTCACCGGCATAGCCGACAGCGCAATTGCAGCTGTGATGTGCGAGGCCGCGACGGCACGTCCGGCATGATCTGCCCTGGCGGCAGCACGAATGGTCGTGGTCGACGTCGATCTTCTCCTGTTCGGGAAGCATCTCCTCGCCGCACAGGTAGCACTTGCCGCCCTGCGCGTCCCACATCGCGGACCAGTCTTCTGCGGCCCAGAGGCCATGACGCTCCCGCGCGTCCTTCGCGCGATCACGTTTACGAGGCTGATTGCGCTTGTACTCGCGTTCGGATTCGCGAATCCGGTCACCGTCGCGTGCGCGCAACTCGCGCCGTGCCGCGTTGTATTTGTCGCGGTTTGCGCGTGCGTACTCGCGGTGCTTGCGGCGGTTCTCCTCAAGGTTCGCGTAGTACCGCACCCGCTGTTCTGCGGCCGTGTAAGTCATGCGTTGTTCTTCAGCGCTTCGTGGAGCAGGATGCGGACGGCGGCGGCGATGCTGATGCCGCGGGCATCGGCGAACGTCCGGAGGTCTTTCTCCAGGTCCTCGCCGATAGGCACGTGCAGCTGGTAGGCCATTATGACGATATGTGGCTGAGGATCACGGCGATGACGACGATTATGACGGCGGCTAGGGCTAGTTTCCCGAGCACGCCGAGGATCTTTCGCGAGGTTGCGGTGGTCATGGGGTCCTTCTTTCTCGTTGACCTTCATAGTACCGGATCGGTACAAGAGAGGCACCTGTGATCATCAGCTACGGCGGCCAGGATTACCCGTTCGACCTGGACAAGGCGACCATCAAGCAGGCCCTGGCCATCGAGGAGTACATGAAGTGCTCGTTCGACGAGTGGGGCAAGAAGCTGATGGCCGGCGGCGACCTGCGCGCCCGGCAGGCCCTCGGGTGGCTGATCCTGCACCCGGACGGCGGCGTGCCGGTCGGGGACACCGACTTCGAGATGATGGCCCTCGGCAAGGCGCTCGACGCCGCCTATGCGGCAGAAGCTCCCGCGGAGCCGGAGGCGGGCCCTACCGGGGCCGCCGCGGCATCGAACGGCCACCCGTCGCCCGCGGCATCATCTCCCGCGAGCTCGCCGCCATCCTCGGCCGCGATCTCGCCGTAACCCGCGCCCGGCACCTGTTCGACCTCGCGCACCTGTGCTCGGTGACTCCTCCCGAAGTGGACGGGCTGACCGTGGTCGACTTCGCGCAGCTGGTGTCCGGCATCAGCGCGCACAAGGCGTCCCATCCCCCTGGAGCGTGAGGCGATGTCGATCGACGGGCCCGGACGCGAGCAGCTGCGCGAGCTGGCGGCGCGGCTGAAGGACGCCGGGGATGAGGGCAAGGGGTTCCGCCGGGAGCTGATGAGCAAGCTCGACGAGGCCGCCCGGCCGCTGGCCCGCGAGATCGCCAGCCTGGAGCACCTCAGGCCGTACATGCCGGACCGGTACGCCGCGGTCCTGGCCGCCGACATCGCCGTCACCTCCCAGAAGATCTTCGCGGGCAACCCGCGGGTGTCGGTCCGCTGCCGGACGCTGGGGGAGCGGCGCCGCAAGGTCCGGCTGCTCGACGCCGGGTTCATCAACCACCCCGTCTTCGCGCGGGGGCCGCGGGATGAGTGGGACTGGTGGAACGGGCAGACCGGCGGGATGGTGCCGGGGTTCTTCACTGACCCGTGCGAGAAGGCCACCCCGCAGATCCGCGAGAAGGTGCTGCAGGCGCTGACCGAGACGGCCAGGAAGATCACGTCCTGATGGCTGACGAGACTCTCCGCTTCGACATTGTCGGCAACGACCATGCGTCCGCTGCGTTCTCCCGGGCCGGGGAGTCGACCGGGACCCTGAGCCGCAAGATGGACATCGCGGCCAGGTCTGCCAAGGCCCTGGATGCGGCGCTGGAGCGGCAGCGCATCGCGTCCCGGGTGAGCGTGGATGCGACGCTGGCGCTGGCCAAGGCCGATGACATCCTCGCCGAAGCCGAGCACGGCCTGCGGGACGGGGCGCTGGAGGCCGAGTTCGCGCTGAAGAAGGAAGCGGAGGCGGCGAGGAAGTCCGGGGACGCGGCGGCGAGGGCCGCCGGGGAGAACCGGGGGCTGGCGGCGTCGCTGGCCAAGATCGCGGACAGCGCGAAGGGGAAGGGCGGTCCCGGCTGGCTGGGCCCGGCGCTGGTGCTCGCCCCGGCGGCCACCACGCTGGGCGGCGTGGCCGCAGGCGCCGCCGTGGGGCTGGGCGGCGCGGCCGTCGCCGGGGCGGGCGCCCTGGCCGCGTTCGGCGCCGTCGCCAAGCCCGTCCTGGGCGACGCGCAGAAAGCCGCGCAGGCTGTCGAGAAGGCGCAGAACAACTACAACATCGCCATCGCCCACGGCACCAAGCAGGCCACCGCGTACAAGGCCGAGCAGGTCGCCATCGCCAAGGCGTATGCGGAGCTGTCCCCGCAGCAGGTCGCCCTGTCTAAGCAGCTGGGGAACATGGCGCACGCGTGGCAGGACCTCAAGGCCGCCGAGACGCCGGTCGTGGCGGGCGCGCTGCAGCCGTGGCTGAAGTCCGTCACCGACCTGACCGGCAAACTCGCGCCCGTCATCGCCCACGTGTCCCCGGTCATCCACGATCTCGGCGTCCAGTTCGACGGGCTGGTGAACTCCTCCGCGTTCCGGGGGTTCCGGGATTTCGTCGCCAGCACCGGCACGGCGGCGGTCAGCGCCGTCGGCAGCACCCTGATCGACTTCGTCAAGGGGTTCATCATCCTGCTGCCGAAGTTCGACCCGCTGATCCGCGAGGCAGTCGGCTGGATCTCCCGGCTGGGACCCGCCGTGCTGACGTGGGCCAGCAGCAAGAAGGCCGCCGATGACATCACCAGGTTCCTGCAGTGGTTCAGCAAGAACGGGCCGGTCGTCGGGCAGCTGCTGAAGAACATCGGCGGGGCGCTGAAGGCCATGGCGCCCGGCCTGACCTCCGGCGGGATGGCCGAGCTGCAGGCCATGTCGGCGTTCTTCGCGTTCGTCGCGAAGCTGCCGCCGGGCGTGGCCAAGCCGCTGTTCGAGGTGGCCGGGGCGCTGCTGCTGCTGAATAAGCTCGGCGTGTTCAGCGTCGGGGTGAAGCTGATCGGCATGGACGCCGCGAAGGCCGCCGCGGCCGGGGGCGCCGCCGGGATGTGGGGCAAGCTCCTGCCGGGCGTCAGGCTCGCCGGCGGGGCGCTCGTCGCCGTCGTCGCCGTCGACATGATCCTGAAGAACACGCCGTCCGGCGCGCCCGGGTCGGGGAAGAACTGGTGGGAAAACCCGTTCGGGGCCACCTCCTCCCACGACAAGCCCGGCACCAAGGGCACCCCCAGCGGCCTGTCCTCCTTCGACCAGCTGGGCAAGAACATCGTCAACTGGTGGAACATCACCTGGAACAACACGATCACCCGCACCGCCCAGGGGTTCCACGACATCGCGCACTGGTTCGACACCGGCCGCCACTGGATCGCCGGGTCCTGGGGGCAGACCCAGCACGACACCGCGCACATCTGGGACCTGACCTGGAACAACACGGTCGGGCGGACGCAGCGCGGCTTCCATGACGTCGCGGGCTGGTTCGACTGGGGGCGCCACTTCGCGACGGGGAGTTTCGACCAGACCCGCCGCCAGCTCGCCTCAACCTGGGACACCGTGTGGAATAACACGGTCGGCCGGGCCCGGCGCGGCATCGGCGACGTGATGGGGTGGATCGGGACGCTGCCAGGCCGGGTCACGGGCACCTTCCGGTCGGCCGGGTCGTGGCTGGTGTTCGGCGGCGCCAACATCATCACCGGGCTGTGGAACGGCATCAGGGCGGTCTGGCACGGGGTCGCCGGCTGGTTCGCCGGGCTGCCGTCGCAGATCCTGCACGCGCTGGGTATCCACTCCCCGCCCGCCTGGGCGATCGACGCCGGGAAGCACGTCATGGGCGGGCTGCTGAAGGGCCTGGCGCACGGCGCCGCGGACGTCCGCGGGTTCTTCCGGGGCATCGCCATGTCCGTGACCGGCCCGTTCAAGGGCATCTGGTCCGGGCTGGCGTCGGCGGGCAAGGACGTCTGGCATTTCCTGTTCGGCGGCCCGGCGGGCGGCGCGGGCGGCGGCGTGCAGCGGTGGGCGTCAACTGTCCTGCAGGCGCTGAAGATGGAGCACCTGCCCGCCGGCCTGCTCGGCGACGTGCTCTACCAGATGCAGACCGAGAGCGGCGGCAACCCGTTCGCCCAGAACAACACCGACATCAACGCCCAGATGGGCACGCCGAGCAAGGGCCTCTTGCAGGTCATCGACCCGACGTTCCGGTACTGGCACTGGCCGGGCACGTCGTGGAACATCTTCGACCCGCTGGCGAACATCGCGGCGGCCCTGAACTATGCCGCGCACGGCAAGGGATTCGGGTCCGGCAGGGGCCAGATCGGCTCCGGCCACGGGTACGCCCTCGGGACGAGCTCGGCAGCAGCGGGGTGGGCGTGGGTCGGGGAGCGCGGAGTGCCGGAGCTGGTCCACTTCGGCGGCGGCGAGCAGGTCGCCCCCGTCCGCGCCGGGTCCGGCGGCCGCGGCGGGAACACGTACATCATCAACATCGCGCCCACGCCGCTGGCCCGCCCCGCGGACGTCGGCCGCGAGGTGGTCGGCGCCATCCGCGCGTTCGAGAAGGGCGCAGGGGCCGGGTGGCGGTCGTGAGCACGCCGCTGCCTGTCCTGCCGCAGATCACCGTCGAGACCGGCCTGGTCACCGGCAGCCCCACCCAGGTCTCCACGGCGCTCCGCCTGGACGACGCGACGTTCGGCAAGCTCGACACGGCCACCCTGGGCACGGGCACCACCTGGTCGGCCATCCCGCCGCAGCTGGTGCTCGGCTTCACCATCACCCGGCCCAGCACGAGGCTGCAGGGGCCGCTGTGGAATTACCAGGCGGGCACTGTCAACATCCTGTGCGATAACAGCGATGGTTCGCTGGACCCGGATAATCTGAGTGGCCCGTACGTGCTGGCCGGCGTCACCCAGCTGGCCCCGATGGTCCCCGTCCGGGTCCGCGCGAGCATCTTCGGGACCGCCTACCCGCTGTACTCGGGGTTCGCCGACGGGTGGCTGCCCGCCCAGGTCACCTACGAGGGCGGCTACGCGGAGCTCACCCTGCCGGCGACGGACGCGTTCAAGATCCTCGCCGGGATCACCCTGCCGGCTACGTCAGTTGAGGGGGTGGGCGCGGACACCGGCGCACGGGTCCGCGACATCCTGTCCCGCGCCGGCTGGTACACCAGCGCCGAGCGGCTGGCGATCAGCACCGGGAACTCCACCCTGCAGGGCACCACGCTGGGCGCCGACGCCCTGTCCCTGATGCAGGTCGCCGTCGACAGCGAGATTGGGCAGCTGTACGTCAGCGGCAGCGGCGCGGTGGTGTTCCGGGCGCGCCGTGACCTGCTCACCGACACGCGGTCGAACACGGTGCAGGCGGTGTTCGGGGACCTGCCCGGCACTGTTCACAGCGCGGGGACGGAGCTGGCGGCCGCGTCGCTGACCCGCGCCAATGACGACACGACGATCGCCAACGACATCCAGGCCACCCGGGCCGGCAGCACCTCCCTGCAGGAAGCCCAGGACGCCGCCAGCATCGCCAAGTACCAGTTCCCGCGGACGTACCCGCGGACCGACCTGATCCTGCAGAACGACTCCGACGCGCTGAACTGGGCCCAGTGGGTCCTGTCCGTGTCCAGGGGCGCCGAGGACCGGTTCGAGACGATAACGATCGACCCGCAGGCGGACCCGGCGAACCTGTGGCCGCAGGTCCTCGGCCGGGAGATCGGCGACCGGATCCAGGTGTGGCACCGGCCCGCCGGATTCGGCGGGCCGCTCAACGCCAACTCGCTGGCCGCAGGCAGCAGCGCCGGGTGGACAGGGTGGCAGGGCACGTTCAGCGTGACCAGCTCGCCGCCCGCCGGGGCACCTTATCCCTATGCCGGGCTGTTCACCATCACCAGTGCGGGCGCCGGGGCGGCAGCGGAGGAATCCGGTCAGTCATTCCCCGTCGCGGCCAGCCGCGGGTACCAGGTCGCCGCCTGGGTTTACACCGCCGCCGGATCGGTCACGATCGGGTTTGACTGGACCGGCGCAGGCGGCGGCTACCTGTCCACCAGCACCCAGGCGATCACCGTCCCGGCCGGCACCTGGACCCGGGTCAGCACGCCGCTGCTCACCTCCGACCCGGCTGCCGCGTTCGCCTATCCCCGGATCGCCCCGGCGGACGGCGCCGGCAACAGCATCTACCTGACCGGCGTCGCGGCCGGGTCACCAATCTCGAAGGACTGCTTCATCGCCGGGATCACCCACGCCTTCGACCCTCGCGCCCAGGGTGAGTCCCCGATGTGGCTGACGACATTTTCGCTACAAGACGCCTCGAAGTACGGCAGCTTCCTGACGCTGGACAACGCCACGCTGGGGCAGCTCGACAGCAACGCACTCACTTTTTAACGGGCGGCGGCGGGCAGAGGTGCGCGGCGAGCATGTTCTCAGCCGCTTCCTCGGTGAACTCGATTCCGAAGGAACCGCACTTATTGCAGTTCCAGCGCCAGTACTTCATCCGCACCGGCCCATCGTCTCACCACGGACAGCGAGGAGCACTGGATGTCACCGCCCACCTGGATACCCGGGCAGGTCCTCGCCGCCAGCGATGTAAACGCCTGGTTCACCTCGCTGGCCGGGTACAAGACGGCGGACCTGGCGCGGACCAGCACCACCCAGTCCGCCGACCCCGACCTCACCATCGCGGTAGCCGCGAGCGGCATCTACTGGGTCGAGGCCATGCTGGGCTACAAGTCGTCCACCACGGGCGCCGTCCTGCAGTGGGGGTGGTCGTTCCCGGGCGGCGGCGGCGGCCTGTACCACGCCATCTACACCGGCGGCGGCGGCTCCATCGTGTCGGAGACCGAGCTGTGGTCCGACACGAACCACAACTCCGGGTCCGCCGTCGCCAACACCGTCTACCCGGTCACGTTCCGGGGGAAATTCGTCAATGGCGGCTCCGGCGGGAACCTGGCCCTGACCTGGGCGGTGCAGACGTCGGGCACCACCACGCTGACCAACCACTCGGTCCTGACGGCCCGCAGGATCGGCTGACGTCACGGGTACGGGCGTGCAAGTTCCTCAGTCAGCGCATCGCGGAGCTTAGCTGCCTGCGGCCGGGTGATCCACACCTTGACCATGCCGGTTTCATCTTCGGCCAGGACCTGAATGAGGCCATCTGCGCCGCCTGGCTCATCTTCCCATCCGGCTATCCCCGGATAGTCGTGTGCAAAGTCCAGGAAGTGACCCTGGGCGGATACGATCGGCTCGCCGTCTCGGCCGCCGAACGTGCAGAAGCTACCCCAGTAGGTCATGATCACAGATCGGCAGTTGTGTTGCGGGCATGCCGCTGTCGTCGTCGTACCTCGCCGCTGGCGATGGTGACCGCCAGGACCGTGGCAACAATCCAGAGATTCCTCGTCAAAATGGCCATAGCTAGCGCTGGCGCGAGAATCCAGCCGAGCATCTTAGCCAACGATGGCAGCGGCCGCCTGCGGCCATATCTAGATATTGCGGTTTTCATTGTCTATCATCCGCGTGCATCAATGACTTCATCTGCGGGCGCGGGCAACCCGCGTTCAATCAGCTCGGCGGCTGCGGCGCTCCGTGTCCAGCGGTGCTCTGCCGCGTAGGCGTCCAGTTTCGCCAGCGAGGTCAGCGTGAGGCTGACCGAGAACCGCTCGCTCCGTAGTTCATCCATATGCATCACTCTACAGCACAAGAGGCGGAATGACCACGCTCGCGGACCTGACTGCCGGGCAGGCGTTCATGTTCGTCGCCCAGGTCACCGGCATCGACGCGGCGGGCACCCACCTGTCCCTGTTCGGGCCGGCCAGCGCGGCGGGCGGCACCGCCCTGATGGACCCCGCCGGGGTGCTGACGGGGCAGCTGACCAGCCCGGCCGCGCAGATCCCGGTGACCGTGGTCACCCAGTTCGCGCAGGTGAGCGCCGGGGACGTGCTGTCGAACGACGCGACGGGCGAAACCGTGGTGGTCCGCAAGGTCACGGTGACCGCGGACGGGTCCTATCAGTGGTGTTAGGGCCGAGGTGGTGTACCGCACGGCGGGCTGGACGGTCATTGCTCACGTGAGTCTTTGACCCGGGAGAGAGCGGGGGCGGGGTGTGCTGGAGCGTGCGATGGGACGTGATCTGGGCGGCGGGCAAGGACGTGCTGCTGACCGGCACCGGCATCCTCCTGGCTACCGGGCTGGCGCTGACGGTCCCGAGCGTCGCGTCCCACGCCAGGGCCCTCCTGTCTGGCAGCACGCCTGGGCGCGGGCCGTCTTCCTCGCCGCCATCGCCGCCGCCTGGGTCCTCGCCCTCTGGATCCTCCTCGGAGGCCGCCGGTGAGTGACCCGCGGCCCGGCCCGTTCAGCCCGATGACCCGCGGCGCCGCCCGCGCATTCGTGGTCCTGTCCGCCGTGACCATGGCCATCGCCCTCACCGGCTTCCTGTGGACCGCGGCAGTGGTCAACGCGACCAACGCCCGCGCCCGCGCCCTGTGCCAGTTCGACGCGGACCTGGGGACGGCGCCGCTGACCCTGCCGAAGGGGACCAGGCCATCGCGGCTCGGGGTCACGATCATCTCCGACGCGCGGACCGCCTGGCACCGGGCCGGGTGCCCCGGGCGGATCGGGCCGCCGGACCCGTCGTTCGCGAAGTGGGCCCGGTTCTACCACCTACCGGACAGCTAAGGAGGGATCGCCTCGTGGCCGCTCCCGTAGAGACGAAGGTCAGGGCCTCCACCGCCGCGGCCGCCGTATCCGGGCTGGCGCTTTATGCTCTCGGCCGGTACGTATTCAAGGGCGACGTGCCCGACGTGGTGACGTCCTGGACCTACGCGATCGTGCCGGGCCTGCTGACGTTCGGCGCGGGCTACCTGGCCAGGCACACGAGCCGGCCGGGCGCGGGCCCGCCCGTCATCACGGTAAACGCCACAGGCGGCATGAGCGCTGAGGCCTACCGGCAGATCGCCGCGGCCGTCAAGGCGTACGGCGGCGGCATGAGCGGACTCGCAGGAGCGCCCGCGGGTCCTGAGCCAGGCCCCGCGCCCCCTGAGCCTCCCGCCGCGGCCGCGACGCCACCGCCAGCGGCCGCGGCGGGAGCTGATACCTGATGGCGCTAGTCAACCTGACCCCGCATCCGATCGCGATCTACCGGGACCGGGCGATCGAGGACGGCCCCGCCGAAGTTATCCCGCCGTCCGGGACGGTCGCCCGGATAGCGACTATCGACCTCGGGACGCAACTGGGCAACAGCAGCGCATACGAGCTGGTCCAGTACGGTTACGCGCACGACCTGCCGCAGCCGCGGCCAGACGTCGACTACATCGTCTCCCTCGTCGTCGCCCTGGCCTGCCATCGCAATGACCTGCTGGCCCCGTATGTCGAAGTGCGCAACGCCGAGGGCACGATGATCGGCTGCCGGTTCCTGCAGAAGGTGTGCTGATGGCGCTCGACGGCCTGGCCGTCCCCGGCACCAGGCCGGCGGAGGGCGTGAGTTTCTGCTTCGGCCCGGCGTGGGCGCGGGACACCGGCTGCTGCGGCAAGCCGGAAGGGTGCACGAACACCGGCCCGGCCTGCCTGATGCGGAACCACCCGTGGAAACGCCGCCACGCGCAGCCCGGACCCGCGCAGGCGGCACCGGAGGAAGAAAGCTGAGGCAAGCATGACGATCGCCACCGTCCCCGTCTACGACGCCGTCCACGCCAACATCGGGCACCTGCCGCACGGGCAGGCCGCCGGGTACTCCACCGGCACCGGCGTCGTCCCGTGGACCGCCGCAGACTTCAAGGCGCACCCCGGCGCGGTCCGCATCTGCCAGGACCCGCCCGCGTCCGACACCACCGCCGACGTCCTCGACGTGGAAGCCGGCGCGGCCACCATCGCCGATGTAGCCCGCTGGTCCGAGGCCGCCGCGGCCAACTACGCGTCAGGGAAGCGCCCCGGGCAGCGGCACCCCGCCATCTACATGTCCCTGTCCGCCGTCACCACCGTGGTCAACGCCCTGATCGCCGGGGGCATCACCGAGGGCCCCGGCCTGTGGATCGCCCACTGGGGCATCACCGAAGCCGAGGCCCGCGCCCTGGTCCAGTTCGCGGGCGGCCCGTTCCCCGTCATCGGCGTCCAGTACCGCGACGCCGTGACCTACGACGTGTCGGTGTTCTCCGTGCCGTGGCTGACCGCGGTCTCCGGTGACCCGGTGACACACCCGCCCGGCAAGTGGCAGGGCGAGTACGTCACCGCCGGCATGTACTCGCTCGCGCAGCTCGCCGCCAAGCTGGGGGTGCCGCCGGCCGCGCTGCTGCGGATGACGGCGGTACGGTATCGCACGTTCGGTGACGACCTCGCCGGGTACCTCAACGCGATCCATTTCGGGACCACGCCCGCGTCCGCGCCGCTGCCCAAGGGCGTCAAGGTCTGGGTCGATTGACGTGGCCGCGCTGTACGGTGGCGTGCCATGAGCGACGAGAGCCTGATGGCAGTGCTGGAGAAGCTGACCAAGTGGCGGAAGTTCTTCGCCTCCTGGCAGCTCGGCACCCGGTCAGATAGTGACGGGGAATCGAAGGCCGTCCGGCATCACCGCGAGGCGACCATCCTGCTGCGGGCAGAGGTGACCGCGCTGACCGGCCTGCTGATCCGCAAGGGCCTGATCACGCAAACTGAGTTCCAGGACTCGCTGGAGAAGGAGGCGGCGCAACTCGACCGGGACTACGCCGCCGCTTTCCCGGGATGGTCCAGCACCCCGGAGGGGCTGTCCATGAAGATGCCCGAGGCTCTGGACACGATGCGCCGGCTGGGATTCCCGCCGTGAGGCGGTGGGCGTGCTACCGCTGCGGCCGCGGGTTCGCGCACGCGCGTTTCCTGGCCGTGCACCTGATCGTGCTGCATAACGAGCAGGTTGAGCCGTGAGCCCGGGTCCCGCGGTGCTGCCCGGCGACGTGCTCGCCGTCCGCAGCGGCAGCCTGGCCGCGTGGGCAATCCGGTTCGGGTCGGCATTCCGCGACGGACCCAACCTGTCGAACCACATCGCCGTCGCCAGCCACTACGATGCGCACGGCACCCTGTGGTGCGCCGAGGGCAAGCCCGGCGGCGTCGGCCAGCGGGACGCCCGCGCCTACCTGGCCTCGCCGTGGACGCTGACGAACGCCGCCCAGCCGAAGACCCGGGCGCAGCGTGACGCGGTGGCCGGGGTGATGACCGCGCTGAACGGCACCGCCTACGACTGGCAGGCCATCTGCGCGTCAGCCGCCCGGGATCTCGGGTTCACCCTGCCCGGGTGGGATCCCGGCTGGCACGGCCAGGTCCCGGCGCACGTCATCTGCTCGTCGCTGGCCGCCTACGCCTACGCCAAGGCCGGGCTGGCCTGCCCGCCGGGTGAGCGCGGCTGCCAGCCGTCGGACTGGGACACGTGGATCCTCACCCGCGGGTGGATCAAGACGTAACCCGCCGGGCGCACTGATAACCTGACCCAGGATTTTCCAGGCCGATTGAGGCCAAGGAAAATGAAACCGGCCCGGGAGCTTCACGCCCCCGGGCCGGTTTCCGCATGTCCGGGGCAGCACGGGCATCATCGCGTCGCTAGCCACAGACGCCGGAACCGCACCTCGCGGGCATCGCTGAGCGCATTGTGCTCCGTCACGCCCGGCATCGGCGGCAGCTCCGGGTTACCCAGCCGCTCCGCTTCCTGCCTCAGGTCATTCGTCCACATCGGGACACCCTCAGGCAACTGCATCATGGTGCCCCACAGCTGGCACAGCACCACGTGGTCATAGGCGGCATACCACGCCCACAGCTGCGGGTCCGGAGTAGCCAGGATGAAGTCGCGGACCTCGTTCGCGATGACCTGCCGGGGCTTCACCCGGCTATCCGTCAGGTCGGGACCGACAAAATCCACCAGTGGCCTCGGATAGCTGTTCGGATGATTCTTCAGGTAGGCGTCCAGCGACGTCCTGCCCGTAACCGGCAGCGACGGGAGCACGTTGCGGACGAGCCAGTCATGCTTGCGTATCTGGTCCCACGGGGCGTCCGACGCGACCGCGTAGTACTCCCGGCCGTCGTCAGCCACCATCCCGATCGAGATCAGGTCAATCGTCCGCCCGTCCTCGAGAAATTCGCAGTCGTAGTAGTAGTCCACAGGGGCCATCCTTCCTCACGCGGCCAGCGGCGTGTCCTGGTCCCCGTCGTCCTCCCCGCCGGGCTGCTCCTGGGCGATCTCGTTCCGCGGCTCCCGGCCCGCGTCGCCCAGCCACAGCGGCACCCAGATCAGCAGCGGCAGCAGGACCAGGCCGATGATGACCCAGGTGTGGGCGGACAGCACAAGGACATCACCGATCTGGGGTAAGCGGGGCGGGTGGCGGCCGAGCGGCCTGCGGTAATCCTATCGGTGCCCACTCCTGCCGGTAGCCGGGGTGGTCACCCCAGATGGCAGCGAGGTCGCGCAGGACGCCGAGCAGGATGGCCAGCGCGGCCTCGGTGAGCTCCCGGTCGGCCTTCCACTCCGGCAGTTCACCGGCCGCCCCGCGCTCGTACCGCCTCACGACCGCCCGCATGGCCGCGACCTCGCGGAGCACGCGGGCCGGGCTCCAGCGCTCCTGATGCGCGCTGTCGGCGTAGTCCTGGTCTGGCCTCACGGCCTTCGCCGCCGCCTCGTCCTCATCCAGCCGGGCCCGCAGGAACGCGATCAGGTCATCCATGCTGCCATCCCCTGATGCGGGCGCACCGGCGCGAGCCACGGCAGAGCACCGTATGGACACGCAGAGCGCACAGCCTGCGCGCCACCCAGCTGCCTAGGCGGTTGTCCGGCAGCCAGATCCTGGCGTCACCGGCCACGGCAGAGCCTCCGCAGCCAGACGCGCCAGCGCGGATACCTCTTCCGTGTCACCTTGCGCGCGGCGAGTTCGTCCTCGTCCAGCCGGGCGCTCACGAACGCGATCAGGTCAGCGTCATCCTCTCTCTCCGCGCGGGGTCGGCGCAGGCCGCGGAAAGGCCGGACGACGAGATGCCCGTCCGCCCGGCGGATCAGGACATTGCGCGGCCCGCCGCCAGGTCCCCAGCGGACGACCACGGTCACCGGGCAGCCTCGCTCCAGGTAGGTGCGGCCGATCATGCCGTCAGCCACCGCCGCCATGCTCCCTGATGAAGGCGTCCAGGGCATCCCGGACCCGCTTCGCCTGCTCCACGTCCAGGTGCGGCGAGGCGCTTTCCTGCGGGAAGCCATGCTTATTGCAGAAGATCCACACCCTGGCTCCGGTGGCTGCACTGGATTCCTGGATGCGCACGTCATCACGGTAGGTGTCGGTGAACTCGTCGTAGACGGTGAACCCGCGCTCGGTCGTGCTGCGGTTCGGCTCAGCCATCGCCGTCATCCTCCCTCCCGGCCGCGTGCGCGCGGCCAATCCATCCCGCTACCGCCGCGCACAGCTCTGGTTCCCAGCCGGCGAGCCACAGCGCCTTGCGGCCGTCGTAGGCCCCGAGCGTAACCCCGCCATCATGCAGGGCGGCGAGCAGCAGGGCCAGGTTCTGCTCGGTCATGACGCCGGGGCGGGAGGACCTGCGGGCCTTCTCGTAGATGGCGGCGACCTCCGGGAGGCGGAGGGCCTGCTCCCCGGACTCCAGCGGCGGGATGCTCACCTGGACCTCGCCAGGATGCCCCGGCGTTCAGGCCGGGGAGGAATGGCGGTACGGCGCGGTACGCTGGTCTCGCACCGCAAGGTGCCTACCGCTGGTCTAGCGGGACGTGATGCCTGCGGAGGCGGCATAAGACCGGGGCAAGCCCTGGCAGCGGCCGGTGAAACAGGAAGACCCAGCACGGCCTCAGCAACTGTGCGGGAGACAACCGCAGGAGGGGCGGCGATACCGCGACAACCAAGCGGTGCCGCCCCTCCGCTATGCTCAGAAACGCTGAGGTCGTGCGCGGGCGTGAGCCCTGGGAATCCCTGTCCTTCAGGGCGGGGAGAAGTCAATTCGCTGCTCCGTTCATCTCTCGCTTGCGCCACCGCTGGACGGTACGCACGCTTACGCCGCAGCGGGTCGCTATCTTGGGGTTATCCCAGTCCGGATGGCTCCTGATCGTGTCGGCCACCTTGTCGGGCTGGGGGCCGCGCTGCCGCGGGGATGGCGCGGTCAGCGTCCTGGCATCCCTGTGCTGGATGTTGTACTTCGGGTGCTCGACGTGAATCGCCCGGCGCTCAGCTTTCAGGGCATCCAGTTCATCGGCATACCACTCAAGCGTGATGCCCCGAACATGCAGGAACCAGATCTTCTGCGCGTGCCTGGCGAGCCTGCGGCCGAGGTTGCCCGATTGGCCGACATAGAGCAGCTCGCCCTGGTCGCTGTAGCAGCGATAGACCGCGTACCTCTCCATCTGCCCGAGCAGCTCTGCCGGCAGGAGCAAACCATCCTCTGTCATGCTTCTAGCATACCATCTAGCATAACTTCTGGTACGCTTTCCAGCATGGATCAGAGCACTAAGGTCCGCGAGGCCAAGCTCCGTCGCATGGCTGAGCGCCAGGGGTTCCGGCTCGTGAAATCGCGTCGCCGTGACCCGCTCGCAGTGGACTTCGGCAGATATCGCGTTGAGACCGCGGACGGCATTGAGGGCATCCGCTTCGCCTCCCCGATGGGCTGGGGGCTCACGCTTGACGAGGTAGAGGAGCGGCTGACTCATCCCGGTCCGTGAGCGGTCCTGGCTGCGTGAGGCGCCGGCGAAGCTTGCGGCCGTAACTCTCACTCACGTCAAGCTTGCGCGCCAGTTCCGCTCCGCTCATCGTCAGGTCTCCGGTCAGCAGTTCCAGTGCTTTCGCCTCAAGCGCGAAGTCGTCAGCAGGAGCGGTCCTGCGGGCGTGACGCTCAACAGGACCGCTCGCCAGGACCGGTCCTGGCGCGGCCGGTACCGCTCCTGGCTCCGCCTCGGGCTGTTCCGCTGTCGCGCCGCTGACGCGCTTGAGCACCCCGAGGCCGACCGCCAGCGCCGCCGCGGCGGCGACCGGCGGGACCGCGGCCGTGGCCCGCGACGTCAGCGCATGGCCCGCCACATGGCCGACATTCGCCGCGACGCTCACTGCCAGGCCCGCCAGGGTCACGGCCCACGCGAACAGCCGTGACCGCGGTGCCCACCGGTCCGCCAGCGCCACGAACAGCGCCAGCTCCCCCACCAGGACGAAGGTGTCGATCTGGGCAGGGAAGACCGCCGCCCAGATGCCATGCAGGCCATGCATCGATGCCCACGCCATCAGGGCACGGTAGCTTTCGGCGAATGCCGTCAGCGATGTGAGGGCGATGACAACCGAGAGCGCGGCGAGCGCCGCCCGCCGGGCCGTGTTCATGTCGTTTTCCTTGTCCTGTTGGCTGCCTGTTCCCGGGGCGTGGCCCAGCGCACATTGCCGGGCTCATAGTTCCCGTCGTTGTCCGGGTAGCGGTCGAGCGACATGCCGTCCGGGCGCGGGCCAAGGTTCGCCTTGATCCAGGTGATGAACACAGCCGGATCGTGCCACGCCTCGCAGACCGTGATGCCCCGGCCGCCGTACCGGTGATAGCCCGGATGACGAGGGTTCTCGCACCGGTCGATCATCTTCCGCCAGGTCGTGAACAGCGGGTGACCGCTGAGTCCGTGAGTGATTTTGTGCTGCCCGCCAGCTCCTAGCCGTGCCCCCAGATCGCGGCGCCAGCAACCGCACGACTTCGTCCCCTCCTTCTTCAGCAGGTTGTGCAGTACCGCTTCGTAAAGATTCCCGCAGTCACAGCGAAGCCGGGCGCGGTAGACGATCTGGCCGGCATTGCCGCGAGCCTTGATCTCCGGGTCGACGACCACGCCCCGGCCGAACCGCTGGCCGGTGATGACGAATTGCTTGCGCGGCATCGGGCTCATCGCGCCCTCCCCTTCCCGGTCACTGTGCGTGCTTGTCTATGGATGTCCAGCGATGTGCATCCGAGATGTGCATCAATGTCCAATGCACATCCCCTCGGGCGCGCGCACGCGCGCCTGCCCGTAGGGGGGCGGGAGCGCTGCCCGCTGGACACCCGCAGACATCGCCGTCTCTCTCGTCACGCAGCGTGGATTTTCTGCCTGGCCTCGGCCAGCAGCTCATCGTGGCCGGCCTGCACCTCCCGGATCGCGGCACCGATGTCCGCGCCGGGTGCCGGGACGTACAGGCCGCGGCTGAGCTGGGTCACCGCGTCGTTCTCGCCGAGCTGGCGGAGCATCTGCTGGGTCCAGCTGCGGCTCATCCCGGACTCGGCGGTGAGCTGGGCAGGGGAGATGCCGCCACGTTCGGAAGCGCCGGCCAGCGTGGCGGCGAACGCCGCCTTCTTCCGCGCGATGACGGGGGCGAGGCTGACCTCCGGCGGCTTCCAGCCGTCCGGGACGGCCGCTGCGGCGAGTTCGGCGCCGATCCGCGCCGCGGCGGACCGCGCGTCCCCGGTGCCCGGCTCGGCGGACGGGGGAGGGCCTGCCGCCTCCGCAGCGTAAGCGAGGATCTGGGCAGAGTCCTGCGGGTGCTCCGCGACGGCGGCCTGATACTGGGGGGAGATGGCGCGGAACGCCTCGTCCAGGCGCAGCCAGCGGGTGTCCCACCACTGCTGCCAGGTGACGCCGGCGGGGGACATCTGGCTGCCGCAGTACAGCCGCAGCGGCGGGCGGGTGCCGAGGAGCGCGGCGTTCTGGGCGGCGACCCGCTTAAGCAGGTCATGCGGCATATGCGGGGTGCGGACCTGCTCGGCGGAAGAATGCTTGCCGAACTTGACGTAACAGGTGCCGAGTTCCTCCAGCTTGCTCGCGTCCAGTTTCGCCCAGTCCGGAATCGCGAACTGGCCATGCTCAGCCATCTCGACCCGGAACACGACACGGAGCTTCAGGTTGCCGCGGGTCTGCTCGGTGCGGACGGATTCCTCCAGGGAGCCATACTGGGTGTCAATGTCGTAGTAGCACTCCACGGCACTGCCCTGGCTGGTGCCGGTAGCGACGTAGCGGGAGCAGTCGGCGTCGCCGTTCGTGACCGACGTGAGCCCGTGGATCTCATCGATCAGGGTATGGATCGCGGGAACCTCCTCGGTTGCGTAGAGCTGGTCATCCCCGGTGTAGGCATACTTGCCGCGAGCGTCGATCTCGGCCGTGAGCATCAGCAGGTACATGCGGGACTCATCCACATTCGTGATCACGTACTCGGCAGCCCCGGCTTCGAGCACGGGCCGGGCCGACCGGCCGCCCTTCAGGGCGATGAGGACGGGCCGGTCGTCCGGGCAGCCGGTAAGACAAGCCAGGCGCATCAGCAGGTAGTTGGTCTTGCCGCTGCGCGTGGTGCCGATGATGAAGCTGTTGCACCGCAGGGTGACCGTCTTCCATGAGCCTGTCTCGGTGAGGCCGAGCGGGGCCATGTCGTGCACGGATTGCGGGGCGAGCGCCGGGTCGTACTCGACGACCTGCTCGAGCGGGTTGGCCTGCTTGAAGTACAGGTAGAAGTGGCTGGGCTTGCGCGGCACCGTCTCGCAGCGGATCATGCCGACGTCGACGTGGCCGTCCAGCCCCGACTCGATCAGGTGGAGCACCTGCCGGACGTGCTGGATGGAGTGCCGCCCGGCGATGCCCGCGACCTCGACCTTGGTCGTGACGCCCATCAGCCAGACCTCGGTGATGGCGGAGCCGCCGAGGTTCCACGCCCAGGCGTGGGACTGCCACCAGGCATCCCACTTGCCGATCAGGTTCTCCCGCCTCCGGCGGCCCCGCGGCCGGTGGTGCCGCCACCACAGCCAGCCCCACGCGGCGCACAGCACGGCCAGGACGGAGGCGAGGGTGATGCTGGCGGCGCCGCCGCGGGCCGGGCCGGTGCACGCGGCGGCGAACAGCCACGCCATGGCGCACGCCGCTGACAGCCGTGCATACGCCTGCTCGGCGGCCCGGTCCCACTTGGCGGCCGAGAAGAACCACACCGCGCCGGCACCGACGATGCCCGCGATCAGGACGTACCACTTCCAGCCGA
>WNGK01001959.1_pt2 | contig 41246 bp, 34 predicted proteins | sample 5400601 | NCBI WGS metagenome assembly WNGK01 (sample SAMN13153376, study PRJNA577476) | soil metagenome | isolation source: 60 cm soil or saprolite under Garry oak tree replicate 1 | place: USA:California | collected 2016-06-15 | reverse complement strand
GGAAGGCTCAACGAGCGGTTCCTTGAGCGGAATGGTTGAAGCCTTTAAGCCGTTTGGCTGAAGTTTTGAAATTTCGGCTTGGGAATTGTGTTCACGCTGGGGAGCCGCTGAACAAAAAACTTTCCGGTCGCGGAAAAGGTGGGGATGGCTGCGGAAACTTTTCGCGGATGTTTTAAAAGGCATGCACGCCTGCGGAAAGTTTTTTCGGACGGCGCAAATGTTTCGCAGGTCTGCGAGGACTTTTTTCGGACGGCGCAAAAGGCATGCATGCCTGCGGAAACATCTTTCGGACGGAAACATCTCGTAACACCTTTGCCGGCGCTAAAGATAGTGTGGGCTCTGTTCGCCTGATGTCCTCAGAGGGAAGGACGGAAGCCCCGAAGAATACAGGCCCACCGGACCAAAGAACCATCACATGGCCGTATAGTCGGCAATTACCGTACATGTGAATCTTCCGTCCACAGCATGGCATATCTGCGGCTACCGGTTGTACCTGGCTTTGCGGGGCGGGCAGCGAAGTGCCATTTGAGTGTCAATCCCATCGAGTCGGGATTGGACTGGTGAGAGGTGGGATTTATCCCCAGGCCTCCTGTTCGCCGCATGGACGTTGGTTTATGGCCAATTTTCAGGGTCATGGTGGGGGGTTTGGGATGATATTTGTGTAAACGCCTGTTTAGACCGAAATGGCGCATTCGTTCCCGCCAGGTCCTTGTTAACAAATAAGTTTTCATCGGTTTGATGCACGCTTCAGAGTCCTGCCGGGTAGTGTCCAAAACAGGAGTTCCATCAATCCACCCGGAACACGATGCGCAGCTGATCGCCAGGCTGATAAAAGAAAAGCGTATTACGGTTCGGAAGCTTAAGAATCGGATGGCAGCTGCACAGATACGCAAGGAATTCAGCCTTGGAAAAGGGGAGGCAGAAGCGATTGCACTGGCACACGCAGCAAAAGCCAAGCTGGTTTTCATGGAGGACAGGAACGGCATCAATGCCTGCAAGATTTTGAAGCTGCCATTTACCGGCGTGCTTGGCATCCTGCTCCGAATGCGTGAGAAAGAATTGGTTTCGAAAGAAGAGGCGCTTCGGAAGCTTGAGCTTCTGCAAAAGTACGGCCGCTACAAGGCGGATATCATCGCGGACGTAAAGCGCCGGCCGGAGGCAAAGAAATGACAAAAACAATGAGCATAAGAATGGACGAGGAGAATTTCGACTTCCTGAACAAGCTCTCTCAAGAAGAGACCGGTGATGTTTCGAAGGCGGTAAGAGAACTCATAAACAAAGGAAGGCTCATGCTTGCCGTCGAAAGATACAAGAAGAATCAGGTTTCACTTGGACGAGCTGCCGAGCTTGCCGGATTGACGTTAGGCGACATGATAAACACGCTCGCTGAGTATGGCGTGAAGAGCAACCTTGAAGAGGGAGACTATCTCAAGGGATTGGAGAACTTGAGGAAAGTGTGGTGAGTTTGTCTCCAGCGTATCGGTGGATCGACCCGATTGCCTGGAACGATCTGCGCCCGATAATGGGTTTGTCCAGCTTGTGTAACTGCAGCCCCGCTTGTGCCGGATTGAGTTGCAAATCGAAAGCAGTCGTCTTGACGGCCTTCTGCTCATCACCGGTCAGCCGGGCTAGGCTGTCGGTGAAAGTATCGGCGATTCGGAATTCCATCGATATTCCATAAACCTAAAAACGGCGGTTAGCCGGTAGTTTCGGCGAGTCGACCAGTGCTTCCAAGAAGTTCACAGCGAAGAACTCCGGAGAAAACTTGATTTGTTTCGGAACAAGTTGCGTTGGCCCGGAATAAATTGGATTCAGAAGAAAGCGAATTTGATCTGAAACGGAACAAGTCGGCTTTGCCCCAAATTAAGTCACTTCCGCGGGAAAGCAAAGCGTCTTGGTCAAAAACCAAACTTGTTTTGCCGCGAAACAAAGTGGCGCCGCCAGAAAGCAAGGCTGCTTCGTCGTAAAGCCAGCTTGTTTTGCCGTAAAACAAACTTGCAAAGCGGCAAAACAAACTTGCTTTGGCGCGGGTAACGCTAGATGCATTGATATGGAAGGACTTGTTTTGTGGCAAAACAAACCTGCAAAGCCGCAAAGCAAACTTGTTTTGCGACAAAGCATGTTTGCTTTGTGACGAAGCCAGTTTGTTGTGCGGCAAAGCGAATCGGCGCCGGGATCGAGTAAAGTCGCGTCCTCGCCAAACAAGCTCTCCTCGTTGCGAAGCAAACTCTCTGCGCGACGACACGAACTTGCCCGGTCACGCGACCAGTTGTGTTTGTCGCGAAACAAGATGCAATGCCGCAAAACCGGTTTGCTTTGCGATAAAGTCGATGTTCACAGCCCGAAAGCAATGGCTTCAGCAAGCGTGCGCAGCCATCTCAGGGGAGAGTCGAGCGTCCAGCCACAATTTCAGGACACAACAACGGAGTAATCCAACTTGCGCGCCGCAAAGCTCATACAAGCCTGCAGGTCTTCAGGTTCGAGATCGGGAAGTTCCTTGAGGATCTGCTCCGCAGACAGACCGGCCGCAAATAGTTCCAGCACGTCCGTCACGCGAATGCGCATTCCGCGAACACACGGTCGTGCGCCGCACTGTTGGGGATTGATCGTGATGCGTTCGGAACGGTCACTCATAAATCTATTCTATTTTCCAAGAGCGCTCGGCGCGTTAGCGTCGCTGGTGAGGCGGGCATGGCTGTCCGTGAAGGTCTCTGCAATCCGAAATTCCATCTGTGGAATTCAAACTACACGACAGTTAGCATTTTATTGGCGTAGTCTTTGCCGGCGGTCGGTGGAGGCAGGGGCTTTCCCTCTTTCTTGAACAGCTCAAGAGTTTCTTCTACCAATTCACACAACTCGGAAAAGACTGCCTGCTCATCATCGCCATGACAGCCGCCGAAAAACAGACCCGGGCAGCTTCCGATAAAACACTGGTCTTCATCTGACCATTCCACGATCTTGACGTAACGGGCGCTATCTTTCATTTGCGGGACTCCTCGATGGCTGTAACAGTCTTGACAACCTTGGGATGAACGAAATTCCGGTGACTGCCTTTTCCACCGCGATCGATGAATCCAGCGGCTTCAAGATCACTGATCAACTCTCGGATCTTTCGAGGCATCGCCTATCCTCTTATACCACGTCCCCAGAACGTTAACCTTCGTTGACGGCGGCTACGCCAGGTCGGCGGTCCTTTTTCGCTTCTTCGGCTTCGGAATCGGCGTGATGAACTCTGGCCCGCGCGGCGGTTTTCAATTATCCTTTGCGTCGGCTGGGCCTTGATCGTCCAACTCCCAATGCCTGGCGCGGACGCTCACAAGGGGATTAAGGATCGGATGTGACGAATCGGGCGAGGCGCTCCTCAGGCGAAATCACTTCAGAGGCGGCAGATTCGTTCAGGTATACATTGTCCGAATGAGATCGAGAATGACTTTAGGGATATCGTCCAAAAAAGCGACAGTTCCGTAGCGCTTATCCGGTCCGATGAGGGCCGAATAATGAAGATCTCCTTCTGGGACACACTGACGGAGATGGTTCGGTAAGCGGAGCGATGCCATTCCAGAGTCACATCCCCCTCCTGCCTCAACGCCAACATCAGGCGCGGGCATTCCTAGAGGCATCGTCCGCAGAAAGGGCGCGGCGGTCCTCCGGGACGCCGATTCTACTTCCCGCCTTGCGGCGCCTTGGCCGCCCTAGCGAGCCACGCCTCCGCCTGCTGGCCGACGATGTCCACGAGATTACCTATCGCGACGTTGACATCCACGAGATGCAGGCCCCAGTCCGCCAACACCTGACCGTTCCCAACGATATCGCCGATGATGTCGTCGGTGCGCGGACCGGATGGATCGCCGTGCACCGTCACCTCGAGATAGGTTGCGTTGTCATTGGACGTGCACTGGGCCGTGAGCAGCCCGGGAACGCTTACCCATGGCGTGTCGATGGGCCGCTCCGGGACGACCCACGGTTTGGGCGGAGTCGTTCCCGTGATGGTACGGCCATCCATGGAGAGATACGGGTGCAACTCTCCGACGCCGCCACCGAGCGCCGCCGGGTTCGTGCACGCGGCGGCCATGTTCTGGCCGGTGACTTTGCCGAACCGCGTGTTGGCTGGCGGCGGCAGCGTCGAGCGGAACGAAGCGTACGTGATGACGCAGCCGATCTGCGAAGCCGAATGGCAAAGCGGCAGGTGCTGGAAAGCGCCGCCGACGTCCTTCCCGCGCGGAACGGCCAGCGTGGTGCCAGGCAGGATCGCCGAAACCATGCGCGACTGCACCGGTTTGCCGTCGATCTCTTTCCGAATGAGTTCCGCGAGGATGAACGAGCCCTGCGAGTGGCCGATGAGCACGAAGCCGCGACCCTTGTTGTCGTGCTCGAGATAATAGTTCCACGCATCCCGCACGTCGTCGTACTGGAGGCCGCGGTCCAGTGATGCGCCACCACCGCCGCTGACAAGCAACCGGCGGAGTCCCGCCAGAGTGACCTGCCGGTACAGCGGCGCGTACCGGCGGCACTTCGATCCGAAGCGCGCGAACTGCTGCCGGATGACGTTCAGTTCAGCAGGATCGGCGGTCATGTCGCTGTTCGGCGACGGGTCGGTCGACACCGTCGGATATACGTAGAAACAATCGATCGGCGCGTTCGCATCGGCGGTCCACGTCTCCCGGCTCAACCTGCCGTCGGCCCCGACAACGGTGGCCGTGAGGTCGGCGTCGCAGGCGTCATGCTGGCCGGGCCGGCAGAGCCATGACCTGCCGTCGCCGTAATCGTTCGGTTGTTGGGCAGATGTTGATGCGGAAGACTGTGCCGGTTGGGCTGACGCCGTTCCCGCGAAACACAGATGTGCGGCAAGTGCCGCAAATATAAACTGCTTTAACACTGAAGCCTCCCGCGTTCGGTCAACGTTTCACCTCGACCCCGGTGGCTTCGCCTGGTCGGTGGGAATGGCGTTGGCAGGCGGCGCACCCGGGCCGGACGAGCCGAGCAGCAGTTTGCGGCCGTCAGGGAATGTCACGTTGCGTCCGTTCGCTCGCAGCAGGGAATAGTCTCGCGCCTGATAGCCGTCAACGACGATTTCGGTTCCCACTGGCAGGGTGTCTCTCGTGACGCCACGCCTGAGCAGCGAGTTCGGACTTCCGCCCTCGACCATCCAGACTTCCTTGGCTCCATTCGGCTTCGTTACCTCGACGTGGATCCAGGCGTGGGGATTGACCCACTCGATCTTCACAATCTTGCCCTTCAGCAGAACTGGCCGGTTCGGGTCGAATTCACCTCCAAACGCATGATGCGCGATCGCCGGTATGGCAGCGGCGAGCAAGAACGCCGCTGCTCCGGCAAGGGAAACCAGGACCTTCATTCGCATCGGAATCACCCCAATCGTTTTCCGTTCTGGTTCACTTCTTTGTCTTCGCCGCCTCGTCAGCCTCTCGCAGCCGCGCGCCGCGCAAAACATCGCCCAGCGCGTAATTAGCCTCGTGGCAGGCGTATTCATAAATATGTTCGCCGGTTGCCGGCCAGGTGTATTCGCCGGTCCAGGGCTTTGCCCACGTTGCAGGATCCTCGATCGTGAAGCGATAGAGCAGCGTTTTGGCGTCGACGCGCGAGAAGCGCTCGATCACGTGCAGATCCTCACTCGATCCTCTGAACCGGGTCTTGTCGGTGAAATTGGTGGTGTCGACGACCAGCGTGTCGCCCTCCCAATGACCGACCGAGTCGCCCATCCACTTGCGGATTTTTTTCGGAAGATGCTGCGTGTTCATCCGGACGATTCGGGCATCGTGGACCATCTCGGTTAGGATCATCACCGCATCCCGCGTCTGCACGATCTGATGGAGATTGTTGTAGAAATAGTTCGGCAGCACCGGCGGGCCCGATGTTGAACCAAATCCGAGCAAACAGCGCTCGCCCAGCGGACGGCGTTCCGGATCGTCGTAGGCGCCGGGCGGTTCGAGGCCAGGATCGTTGGTTTCCTGCGCGTCCGACGTCGGCCTCGCCAGGAGCGCGGCCACACGCTGCCGCGCCGCCGGCGTGAGGGGAGGCACTCGGCCGTCAGGCGGATCGATGATGAGCGACGTGCGCCTTTCTCCGTTGACAATGGTGTACGTCGAACCGGGATCGAGCCAGAATGTGTTATAGCCACCCACGTTCCCCGCGGGTCCGGCCGAACCGTCCCCGCCCTTCGGCGGGGCCTGCCGATCGCCTTGGATTGGCCGATCCCCCTGCTCCTTCCGCGCGGCGGCCTCGTTCTCGAGCTTGGCCGCCTCTTGAGCCGTGAGCACCGCCTTCGCTCCGGCGGGCCGCTCCAGCGGTGTCAACGTGGCCAGGTCGTAAATGCCCTGAAGGTCGGGATGGCCGTCCGGCATACGAACTGGGACCTTCGGTGTCTGGCCAGCCGTTCGCGCGGGGTTCAGGGACACCGTGGCGATTGCCATTCCCAGCAGGGCCGTCAACGTAACGAATTGATTCGTCATACTGGCACCTTTCGCCGCGCCGATTAACGGTCGAGCGGCTTCCTGCGCCACTGGCCGTACATCAACTCTTCCACGAACTCGACGCATTTGAAATCCATGAGCTGCGCGTTCTTTTCCTGACGCCGGTAGAGCGGCATGCTCATCTTCCAGGGACGCGTGAACACCTTCGGATCCTCGATCGTCGCTTCGTACGAGATCACATCAGGGCTGGTGCGCGTGTAACGCTCGATGACGTGCAGCGCGTCGCTGTGGAAATTCCCGGCTCGATCGAACCAGGTTTGGTCGTTCATGCCCTTCACGTCGACGACCAGCGTCTCTCCCTCCCAGTGGCCGACCGATTGTCCCATCCACGAGTCGACGGGAGGCGGTCCCGGATCCTTGAGATAGATGTTGCGCACCGCGCCGGCATACTCGTAAGTGATGAAGATCACGTTCGTGTTCTGAAAGATTTGAAACGGGTAAGGCATATAGGTGGCGCGCGGGACGCCCGGCAGATAGCACTTGATTTCCGGATCAGCGGTTAACCAGTTCTCCTGGTTCTCCTTCTTCTTCGCAAGGGCATCCGGCTGGTAAGGGATCTCGTCACCCTCAACCACGCCGAGGCCGGGCGGAACTGACCCGACAGCGCCGAGCGCAAGCACGGGCGCCGCGGGTACCGGACCGTAGGGTCCTGACCTGAGCGCCATCGCAGGCCGCGCAGTATGGGCTTGAATGTCGTAATTGGCTTCGTTGAGCGCCTGCCAGACCCCGTTGAGGTCCGGCTTGCCGCTGGCTGTCCGCGGCGCACGATACACCGGCGCCTGGCCGGCCACCGGCATAAACGCGACCGCAAGCACTGCACCCACGGCAGCCACAGCGACAGCCGTTATCACGTTATTCTGAACCTTTTTCCACATTCGACAGGACCCTGTTCTTTGCGTCGAATATACGGCAACCGAGCTTTACGAGGGAAGAGAGAATCACCCGCGGAATCGTGGGTGTGGGAAAAATATTGAACAAGACCGTATTCCCCTCCTTACAAAGGAGGGGTGGCCGCGCCATCAAAAAGATGATGCCGAAGGCCACCAAGTCGGCGCGGACGGGGTGGTCAGTCCTTGAAAAATCTCATCTCAAATGACTACCCCGTCTGCGCCAATAAGGAATGGAACCATTTTCCTGATGGCGCAGCCACCCCTCCTGTTCCAGGAGGGGAATTCCGTTGTCACTCCCGCGTGTCCAGCACACCTTTTGAGCAACCCCGAAAAATGTCCAAACTTCAGTTTGAAATGAATTGGGCGAAAGCAAAACGACGATTTGGTCAGTTCGTCAATGCGTGATTTGGTTGTTGGACAAGTGCATTTGAGATCGTACATGGGACATCCCAACATTTGACATTTTGGGGAAGCTCGAGCGTGCAGCGAACAATGTCAAATGTTGGGATGTCCCATGTGCGATGTCCCATGTACTTGTCAAACAACCCAACGACCAACTGACACAATGACGCCACCTGGCGAGCTGAACCAAACTGTAACTGCTCCAGATGCGCGTACCCGCGTACATATCGCCGGGCCTCGGTTAACGTGCTTCGACGACCTCCGCGGTCTCGGCTCTGTGGAACAGGTGGCCGTCGCTTGCGGTGAAGAGAATATACACGACCGGAAGCACGAATAGCGTCAGCAGCGTTGCGGAAATCAGTCCACCGATAATGACGACTGCGAGTGGTTTTTGGGTTTCTGAACCGATGCCGTGCGATAGCGCCATCGGCAGGAGACCGAGCATCGCAAGCGTACCCGTCATCAGCACGGTGCGGAGCCTGACCAGGGCTCCATTCACTACGGCCTCGAATGTCCGTGTGCCTTCATCACGGAGTTGATTGAAGTAACTGACCATCACTACACCATTCAATACGGCCTGCCCGAAAAGAGCAATGAATCCGATTGCAGCCGACACGCTGAGATTGATTCCAGTCAACCGCAGCGCGAAGATTCCCCCAATTAGGGCGAACGGCACGTTGAGCAGGATGAGTGCGGCATGCTTCGCGGATCCGAACGCGTTGAAGAGAAGCGCGAAAATAAGCAGCACGCTAACCGGCACAATCACCGCCAGTCGTTTCATGGCGCGTTGCTGGTTCTCAAATTCTCCGCCCCATGTGAGGTAGTAACCTTGAGGCAGTTTAATCTCTTTGTCGACGCGCTCCTGCATTTCTGCCACGAGACTTCCCATGTCACGGTTCTCGATGAAAACACCGATTGCCATGACACGGCTACCGAATTCGCGGCTGATGTTCATGCTTCCCTCTCGGATTGAGACAGTCGCTAACTGGTCTAGCGGGATTCGCTGCCCATCCGGCGTGTCGACGAGAACGTTTTTGATGTTGTCCATCCCACGCTGGTTTTCCTTCAGCCGGACAGCCACAGCAAATCGCTTTTCACCTTCCCACACTTCAGTGGCCTCTTTGCCGCCCAGCGCGATTTCAATGACATCCTGAATATCGGCGACGTTCAATCCATACCGTGCGCATTTTGCACGATCGACTTCGATCTGCAACTGTGGCACACGCCCGAAGCGGTCAATGTACGCCCGTCCTACTCCCCGGACTGGAGAAATCGTCTGAAGCACCTTCTGCGTCTGATCCCGAAGAACATCCCCATCAGGTCCAAAGACTTTGATGACGATTTGTCCATCGATCTGGGAAATGCTTTCCAGGACGTTGTCACGAATCGGCTGTGAAAATGAGTGTTCCACACCAGGAAGCGCGTCCATTTGTTTGTCGAACTGTTGGATAAGCTGCTCTTTCGTGAGCTTCGCCGGCCATTCCGACGGCGGTTTTAAATCGACAAAAAACTCCGCCATGTTGATCGGTTTTGGATCCGTGCCGTCTTCGGGGCGGCCGGCTTTCGAAGTCACCGAGCGGACAACTTCATTACTACGGAGGATCTCGCGAACTCTTGCCGCCAGCCGCTTCGCTTCGTTGATAGAGATTCCTGGCGGAAAGTTGATGTTGACCCACATCGTTCCCTCGTTCAGTTCCGGCAGAAACTCGCTGCCGAGGCGGCTCACGGTGATAAAACTCGCCGCCAGCAGGACCACCGCGGCGGCAATTACTGTCCAGCGGTGCGCAAGCGCCCAAATGAGCGCCGGGCGATAAGACCGCTTGCAGATTCTGACGACCAGGTTCTCTTTCTCCGACACACCTTCGCGCAGCAGTAAATAGCAGAGCAACGGGACCAGCGAGAGTGAAAGCATCAGGGAACCGACCAACGCTGAAGTTACCGTCCACGCCATCGGCGCAAAAATTCGACCTTCATGACGCTGTAGCGTGAAGATTGGAATGTGCGCGGTGATAATAATGAGCATCGAAAACAGTGTCGGTCTGCCAACCTCGGTGGCCGCTTCAAGGATCACCTCCTTCAAAGCTCTCCGATCCCGTTTGAACCCGCGCTGATGGGATGAGTGTTCGGCAAGCTTGCGGAAAATGTTTTCTACGACGATCACGGCGCCGTCAACAATGATGCCGAAGTCCATTGCGCCAAGAGAGAGCAGATTCGCCGGAATGCCGCGAATGGTGAGCCCGGTAAAGGTTGCAAGAAGCGACAGCGGGATGACTATGGCGACGATCAGCGCCGCACGCAGGCTGCCCAGGAAAACCAGCAGAACGCCCGTAACCAGCAGGGCGCCTTCGAGCAGATTTTTGAAAACGGTCTGAAGCGTTGTATCAATCAGCCAGGTTCGGTCGTAGATAGGCACGATCTGAGCGTCTCGGGGCAATACGCTCGAATTCAAAGTCTCGATCTTCAGCTTGAGGTCTTTGAGCACTTCCGAAGGATTCTCGCCTTTGCGCATCAGCACGAGGCCTGCAACAATGTCATCCTCCTTGTCCTGGCCGGTGAGTCCCTGCCGCGGTACGCCGCCCGTCTCAATGGTGCTGATGTCACTGACCAGCAGCGGCGTACCGGCTCGTTGAGTGACAACGATGTTACCGATGTCGTCTGCCGATTTCAGAAGGCCAATCCCTCGAATCAGGTATTGCTGCTCGCCCCTGTCGACATAACCTCCGCCGGCGTTGGCACTGCCGCGACCCAGAGCGCTAAACAACTGCTGCAGTGTGACGCCGTAGGCTTTCAACTTCGGAAGGTCCGGCTCCACCTGGTACTGCTTGATAAAGCCGCCATAGGTCACCACGTCCGCAACACCGGGCACCGTTTTCAACTGCCGCGCGACGATCCAGTCCTGGATCGTACGCATGTCTGTCGGAGAGAGGCCGCCTTTGAGCCGATACCGATAAATCTCACCGATCGGAGTCGCCAGCGGTCCCAACTGTGGGTCGAGTCCCGGAGGGAGGTCGACGTCGCGCAATCTCTCCAGCACTTGCTGTCTCGCGAAGTACGCGTCAACCGCATCGTCGAAAGTCACCGCGATGAACGACAATCCGAACTGTGTGTGTGAGAACAGACGTATGGAGTGGGGAACAGCGCTCAGTCCAATCTCGATAGGAATCGTGACTTGCTTCTCAACCTCTTCGGCTGCCCGTCCGGGAAAGAGCGTGATGACTTGAACCTGGGTGTCCGTGACATCGGGAAACGCTTCGACCGGCAGGGACCGAAATGCCGCGACACCACCAGCCGTAAAGAGCGCTACCAACAAGATCAAGAAGAACGGCTGGTCGAGCGCAAACGAAACGACACGCCGGATCATAGTTTGCTACTTTCTGTTGAACGCGTTGCTGAGCAACAAAACGCCGCTTGTGACGACTCGATCGTCAGCACGAAGACCTCGCGTGACCACCGTGTAACCCTGAAGGTCTCGTGCGGACTTCACATATTGCTTCCGGAAGCGCCCGGGCGATGCCTCCACCAATACAAACGACTCTGAGCCTTCGGTGAGAACTGCAGTCGATGGAATGCTGGGTAGTTTTTGCTTGGCCGCATCGCTGATGCGAATATTGGCGAACATTTCAGGCTTGAGTAAGCCTGAAGCGTTCGGCACCAGGCAGCGCACGTGAATGGTGCGCGTCTGGGCATCGACTATCGGATTGATGGCGGTTATGCGCGCAGGGAACTTGCGCTCAGGGTACGACGCGACCGTGATCTCGACCGGCGCTCCGACATGGACTTGCGGGAGGTACATTTCGTAAATGTCCACGTTCACCCAAACAGTTGACAGGTCACTGATGAGGTAGAGCGGTTCCGGAGCGTCGGATTTTATGTATTGTCCAGGCCCGACCTTGCGTTCCACGATCGTCCCCGCCAGGGGCGCACGAATCACGATTTGGCGGTCTGTTTGATCGGTGACGGATTCTTCAAGTTGAGCAATCTCGCTGGTACTCTTGCCGAAAAGCGTCAAGTGGTTCCTCACTGCCGCTATCCTTGCCAGTGCTCGACGGTAGTCCTCACGCGCACGTGCAAGATCGGATTCCGAGGCCTGTAGTTCTTTGGCCGCCAGCGCCTCGAGCGCGTTCAGGTTGCGGGCGCGCTGGGCCGCTTTGTCGGCGCTATCCAGCGCGATTTTGGCTTTCTCTGCTTCTGCGCGAGCTTCGGCAAGGTCGTTGACCGCGGTCACCAAATCGGGCGATTCAACGACGAGTAATGGTTGGCCGGTTTTGACGAGATCGCCCTTGTTGACGAGAACTTCCAGAACACGGCCGGCATAGGGCGAGAAGACTGGTGTCATTCGATCCTCGTTGAATCCAACTTTACCCGTCGTCTGGAGATCCAGATCGATGACCTGCTCACGCACGGTTTCAATCCGGACCTGTTCGAGTTGCTCAGGGGTCGCCTCGATGACATCACTTGAGGATGGGGTCGCGGCTTGCTGCGGCTTCGGGTCGGTCCTCCGGTCCAACGGCCGGACAATGACGGCTGCGGCCAGCACCACCAGCAAGAACACGGCGGCAACGACCATGTAGCGCCGTCTGATCCAATTGGGCATGGAGGGCGTCACTGCCGCAGTTTCCTTGCTCTGCTGTTCTTTCGCTTTGACATTGGAATCTTCCATAATCTCTTCTCCTTTGCCTACCGCAATGAACGGCCGGTTGCCTGTTCCAACTCCCACAAGGTCATCTGGTAGTCGTAGCGCGCCTGATTGTAGGCGGTCATGGCCTGGCTATAAGCGCGTTGCGCATCGAGGAACTCAAACAGGCTCGAGGCGCCCTCTCTGTAACTCACCGCTGCAACAGTGCGCAGCTTGTCGACCTGCGAAAGGTTCTGCGTGTTGTAAACTTCGAGCACCCGCCGCGCTGAAAGATAGGACCGGTACGCCTTGTCGACGTCCGTGACGGCCTGCAGTTCGGCCTGTTTCAACTGGGCTTCGGCCGCGCGCTTCTGCGCCTCGGCCTGTGCAAATAGGGCACGCTGGTTGTTGTAGAGAAAAAGCGGAACCTGGACAACGAAACCGAGTGAATGATCATTACCGACACGCTGGTATTCATACGCCGTATCGACGTCGCGCGTACGCTGAGCCTCGGCCAGTTGCACTCCGTTTACGGCTGAGGCCAGCAGATGGCGCGCCGCCAATACATCCGGACGCTCAGCGAGCGCAATCGCTCGCAGTTCATTCAGTGTTTGAAGGACAGGCCGGTCATCGAAATCGCTGATCAGTTCCAATGGCGTGCGTGGTGACTCCAGCTCTTGCAAGTCGCTGGCAACGGGTGCGGCGTCCCGGGCGGCAAGCGGCTGTACCCGAGCTGTCTGGACGATAGAGGTTTGAACCTCTTCTTCCCGCGCACCCAGAAGATTGAGCACGTCACGGATCGCCCCGTCGTAACCAGTTCGGGCCTGCAATACCGCTTGTTGATATTGGAGCCGGCCGGCGCTGACACGGTAAATCTCAACTTTAGCGATGTCGCCCTGATCTACCTTGGCCTGGGTCAGATTCTCCGTCTGCGCATACTGCCGGTCGGCGGCTTCGGCCAGGTTGAGGTTTTCCCGAGCGAGCATCGTTGTCGCAAAGGCACGTCGCAGTTGAAAGACTTGGGTCCGAGTCGCGTCGAGCATTTGTGCCTCCGATGCCTGAAGCTGTTCATCGGCAAGCGACGTTCGCAGTTCCCGTTTGCCACCGCGTTCCCAGATTTTGTCCACTCTCAGGGTGTACACGGGGTTCGCACCGGCATCCGGATTCGTGCCAAGCAGTCGCGGGACACTGCCTGGTACGGGCGAAACAAAGGGCAGTTGCTCCGCGCCAACTGTCAATACTGGATTCGGCTTATAGCTGGAAATCAGACGCGCTGCCCGGTTCGCTTCAATCTGATACTTCGCGGCAAGTATCGTAAGATTTCGCTCAATCAGCAAATTCTCGGCTTGGGCCAGCGTCAGCCGCGTGGGTATGGAGTTGGCCGGGGGCTGCGCTTCCGCCTGCGTCACCGGCAACGTTAGAAAGCCCAATGCACTTATCAATACGTGGATGTAACCGGCTCTCAACATTCAGGCCCTTTCCCTCGCAGGCCGAACGGCTATGGAAGCGACCTGCGCAAACAGGTTGATTTTAGGAAACGATGATTCTCAGGAAAGTTCTGAAGGAGGGCCGCGTTTTCTCAGTACGGACAGATACGGCATCGAGGCAGCTCGTGTCTGATTTGGCTGCCATGTCTGTGCCGATACGATGTGGAACTGATATGGGGTTTTGAGTAAACCGATCCATACGGGAGCCAGCAGCAGCGCACATGCGAGTTCGCGGCCGGCGGAATTATCCGACAGACCCGATGGGGCCTCATCGTTTAGCAGCGCATGGATTCGATGAAGGTTCGATTCGGGTTTCGTGGCGATCGAAAAATCCCCACGACCGTCCCCAAGCCAGATGACGAACTTTTCCGGATCACCTTGCGACATCCAGATCAGGTCGTCATCGCCGTCGTTGTCGAGATCTCCGGAAACCAGCCTACCCTTGTCCGAGACGACGGAATCGAAGAAAAGTGAACGCCAGGATGATTTCCCCAGCGTGACGTAAATCGTCTTGAACCGCCCGCGCGAAGACAGCTCCGCTTGATCCAACTTGTGATCGCCGTCAAAATCGGAAAATACCGGCCGCGCGGAAAGAGAGAAACCTGCCGGATGAAGGTTGTGAGACGTCGAGCCGAATCCGAATACCGCCAGCAGCCACGGCACGAGCACGACCGCGGCGGGAACCAATAGGCTGAACTTGGGAAAATGACCTTTTTTGCGTATACCAAACGGTGTCATCGGCTGGTCCATCAACAGAGACATCTGCAAAACAAAGCCGAAGAATAACATGGGACCACCGTCACCGTATGCAGCAAAGCGGACCCACCCTTGGAAATGGGGGAGGTCCCCCTTTTTCCAGCTACGTCCCCCATTTCCAAAAGAGGCGATAAAGGCATATACTAAGGAGGTTGGTAAATTCGGTTACGTTTATAGGGAGCCTCCGCTTCTTGCGAAGAGCAGTTTATTTCACTCTTTCCCACCGGAGCCTTCGAAGTTCCTTACAGCAACAGGGCGAACAACATGGCAAAGAAAATCTACGTCGGAAATCTTTCGTACCAGATAACAGAAGCGGATCTCAATGAGCTATTTGCGCAGGTTGGAGCTGTCGGATCTGTTCAAATCATAACCGATCGCGATACAGGCCGATCGAAGGGTTTCGCCTTCGTGGAAATGAACGACGATGAAGCCGCGGAAAAGGCAATCACACGGTTCAATGGCCAGGAAGTCAACGGGCGCGCGATGATCGTCAACGAGGCGCGGCCCATGCAAAAGCGAGACTTCCGTCCGCGGGGCTCCGGTGGTGGGGGTCGTGGCGGCCGTGGCAGTCGAGACGGCTATGGCCGATATTGATAGCTTGGGCCGCATTCGGCAAATCGCATTACGAAGCTAGTCTAACTTGAGGACTGGTTAGCGGCGGCGGGGCGCCATTTCCGCACTTCTCGCGCGAACTTTGCTGCGTGGCGAGTGGAGTGGGATTGCATCCTCAGCACTTTTTGAGGGAGGTCGAGTTTGAGTTATCGATTCGATGGAGAATTCAGCGCTGCTCTCTTTGGGTTCAATGGTGAAGCAGTGCTTTACTGTCAGGGTATTTCAGATACAGTTGCGCGCGATTATGCGACGGACTACGCGAGACTGCTGGAGAATCGGGCGAAGGGAATCGAAGCGCAGCAGCCCCGAATTCCAACAGGTTTATTCGAACCAAATCGCAATCTTATCCGGTCCACGCTGGATCGGATGTACGAAAAGCATTTTCGTGGTGTTTGACGGTCATTGAAGTAATCGAATACGCATATGCATATTTCCCAGTGGTCCAAATCTGTTGATACGAGGTGGTACCTTGGCGTGCTTTGTCAGAAGTGCAAGGAGCCGATTCTGTTTGCTTTGGATCGAAGCGAAGGAGAGGCTCCGTTTGTACCGGCTGCGAAACTGGTGTTGACCTGCTCTCAAACCGAATGCCGGCACCGTGCCGACTACAGCACTGCGAAGGTCTCACGCTTTCAGAAGAGGGGGCAATTACGCTGAAAGGCAGTGTCTATGATTAGGCCGAAGTCTCAAAAACGCGCTAGGGAAAAAGCTCGGGTGGATCGCCAAAAAGAAAAGGAGCGGCGTCGAGCTGAGGCCCGCGAACGCAAAGCGAATGCCCCGCCGCGCACGGGCGAAGAAGACCCAGACCTTGCAGGGATTCAACCCGGCCCTCAGCCCCCTCCAGACTGGCTCCTGGAGGACCAGGACGAGAGCGAGGACAACGAAGCTGTGAAACAATCAAAAAACGTTCCGGATGAGAATTGAGTATTGATTAGTGATTATTGATTGCTTCAGCTAGAGGACTTAGTCACGCGATCATCCCACCCTGTTAGACGGGAGCTTACCTGAGGATCGCCGGTCTCACCTTAAAATTGCTTTGGCGCTAGTGATTTCCGAGGCGTACACTGTAAATATTTTTTTGGTGTCATTTGGATTTCAGGCTCCCGCGAAACTCGGCCTTCTCTAAAAGACAAAATTAAAAAATGAACATCCTCCTGTACAGTCCTGACAACGGCGTGACCCGGAATTTCATGCCACACCTTTGGATGTTCTTGCTGAAAGCACTTACGCCGCCGGAACATCGGGTCTTTTTGATTGATGGAAACGCGCAACCGATGACGGAATCCGAGGTTGCACAGTTCGTCAGAACCAACAACATTCAACTGGCCGGAATCAGTGCGATGACGCGAATGGCTGCGCGGGCGTATCGCATTGCTGATGCCATACGAGCAGCCGGCGCCAAAGTCGTCTTTGGCGGACCACATGTCACTGAAGTTCCGGACGAACCGCTTGGGCGCAATGGGGAACCACGGCATGCCGACGCGATCGCTTTGGGTGAAGCGGACTACACCTGGCCCCGGATCGTGGCTGATGCGGCAGCCGGGAATTTGCGCGAGGTATACATGCCCCTCGGTGAAGACGGAAAAGAAGTCAAGCCTTCACTGGCAGACTACCCGACGATCTCCTGGGAGACGATGGACCTTGATCAGTTCGATCTCATGCGCAAGGTCCCATCACCGGTCCGCTCAGTCCTGAAACGCGTCAGTTCGTCATGGGAGAGCCTCTATATCGTGCCCGTCGAATCCGGCAGAGGTTGTCCATATGGCTGCGACTTCTGCACGGTGACCGGGTTTTTTGGAGACTCCATCCGCTTCCGATCCAATCAAAGTGTCGTCGATGAACTCCTCCGCATCAAAGGCCGCGCGCGGCGCGAGCATGGCAGAATCGGAGTGTTTTTCATTGATGACAATTTCGCCATCAAAGTGAGCCGGACGAAGTCGTTGCTGCGCGACATCATTGCTCAGGATGCGGCGTTGCCGTGGGTGGCTCAGATCAGCATTAACCTTCTGAAGGACGAGGAACTGCTCGATTTGATCGCAGCAAGCGGAGGGCGGTGGATATTCGTCGGGCTTGAGTCCGTAGACGCCGGAAGCCTCAAAGGGGTAAACAAAGGTTTCAACAAGCCTGAGGATTACAAGTTGGCGCTCGACCGGCTGGCCGAGCGCGGCGTCTATGCCATCACTTCTTTCATTTTCGGCATGGACGGCGACACCCCCGGCGTCGCAAAGCGCACGCAGGCCGTGATGGATACATGGCCGCCGGGCCTGCCTGTCTACGGTTTGATGACGCCATATCCGGCGACTCCTCTCTACGACCGGCTCCTTAAAGATGGACGCCTGACGCGACCCAAACACTGGCTGGATTTCCGTCCGTTTCGCATGGCGTACACACCGGATCGGATCAGCATCGAGCAGGCTGAGACTGAGGTGCGGGAAGCGTGGACCGAAGCCTATAGCCCTCAATCGATCGCAAACGCGCTCTCTAGTATTCGAAATCGTCCTTTCCGCGAACGATCCTTGATGTTCTTCGCTAGGCTAGCCTTCCGCGGCATCTACTTTCCACAGATGCGTCGACGGCATTGGTTCTTGCTCATTTGGGGGAATCGTCACAGCCTGCTCTCACTCTGCCGTGAAGCACTCCTGCAATTCCGCGCAGATCGCCGGAAGCCGGATTCCCCTCCTGGAACAGGAGGAGTTGCTGCGCCATCCAGAAAAAAAGTGGTCAACAGACAACAATCAATCGGAACCTGACTACGCCCACTGCTACTGAGCGCACACGGAACCGATTGTCAATATAACGATAGACGGTGGGACTCGGAACCGAACGGGCAATATGCTGGTACCGATGCCGGTAGCCACGTACAAGTGGCGCCCATCCTCGACAATGTGACCGGCAGCAAATCTCTGCCCATACCGGGACGGCACGACGGGGGGACCCAACAGCGGTAATCGCACTTGTCCGCCATGAGTATGTCCCGCCACGGTCAGAGTGACGTTGCTGGGTATCTCGGGAAACACATCTGGATTATGCGTCATCACCAGTAGCGGAACGTCTGCATCTGTCACGCCGGCAAGCGCTGCTTTCACATCGTGCCGCATCGTCCAAAAGTCGCTCACTCCCGCCACCCAAACGTTGCCTGCCGGCGTGTCAACTCTCACGGCCTGATCCTGGAGAACGCGGATCCCGCTGCCCTTCAGAGCTCGCCCCACTCGCCGGGCGTCCAACCAGGCATCATGGTTTCCGAGGACAGAGTAGACACCCGCCGGAGCTCTCAGTGTGCCAAGTTGGCGGGCAATATCTTCTGGTGGAATAAAGGATCCTCCGATGACACCTTGCACGACCAGATCACCAAGGACAAAAACAAGGTCCGGCGTCGCGGCATTCGTGCGCGCAACTATCTCAGCGAGCCTGGACAGCCCGTTGAACGGCGATCCCACGTGGAGATCCGTAAGCACCGCCACGCGAAGCGGTTTTTCGAGCGTCCATTGAACCGCGACACACTCATCATTCAGTTGCAGACTCGCCGGTTCCCACCAGACAGCCCAGAGAACCAGGATTCCGACAGTGCACCCTGTTCCGAGGAGAACACGCCTCGGCTGCATAAGAGCTCCAAAATCGATTTCGGGGTCAAAAGACGATCTTCGCGGCAAATTGAATCACGCGAGGATTGGAAGTCCCCAAAATTTGTCCGAAGTTGGACTGGCGTACCAGTTGGCCGCCTGTCAGAGCATAGAGCGTGTTGCGGACAGCATTGGGAGAGGTTGCCGGGGTAGCGCCGACATTGTATCGATTGAAGATGTTGAATGCTTCGAAGATGAACTGCAGCTTCGCGCGTTCAGTGACGGGCACTTCGCGTGTGACTCGTGGGTCGAGGCTTACAGTCGCAGGTATTCTGAACGTGTTTCTTCCCAAGTCGGGCGCCCGATCGGTGCGATTGTTGCCGTCGTTATTCAGATCTGCGTTAACGAGGCCCGTGTAAGGTTGTCCGCTCTGAGCGGTGAAGATTGCGGCGAACTGCCATCCTTCAAGAACACGTTTCAGCACCGGACTGGCCAGATCCTGCGCATATCGCAGATCCCAGACACCGCTAACCACTAAACGATGCGGTTGATCGTTGCTTCCAACCGCCCGGTCGTCGCGGAGGTTCAGCGGGTTTTGAACGTATTTCGCATCGTCGGATCCTTGCGGCACGACCGCCGTTGCATCCGGCGCGTCATCGATGACTTTCGACCACGTATAGGCTCCCTTTAACTGGAGGTTGTGGGAGTAACGTTTGGTCAGCTCGATGGTCAGGCCATGGTAGACCGAGTTTGCGGTGCTTTCGAACGCGATGATGCGATCGAAAGCCGTGAATGGCCGGATACTCGGAAATCTTTTGTATGTTAACGTCCGGCCTTCACCGGCCACGGTGATCGTGGCATCTGCGGGAGTACCGACGTTGATGTCATGGGATCGGTGCAAATGAACGCCGCGGACGACGAGATAAGTGGCCGTGACGGCGACGTCGTTCGTCAAGCCGTATTCGACGGCCAGATTGCCCTGGTGGGTGTACGGGGTGACGTAGTTTTTGTCGAAAAAGAAAATCGTCGGCAGTGGCGGCGCCGCGCCGGCGGGTATCGAATCGAACTTGTTGGGATAGGTCGGAACGGCGTTCCCGGTGAACGTGATGGTCTGCACGTTGAGACCATTATTCGAGTGCGCCGTCCCGATCATGATGGACGGCGTCCTGGCGAAGAAAATGCCATATCCCGCTCGCACCACGAGCTTTTCCGAATTGGAAGCCGGGCGCCATGCGATGCCGAGGCGTGGGGCGAAATTGTTCTTGTCGACCGCAATTCTGCTCGTGTCAATTCCAGCCGCTGCGAGCTGCGGGCTGGGATTTTTTGTCGTCGGCTGGGCGAGGCTTTGCACGTCATATCGGACGCCGAGATTGAGCGTGAGTCTGCTGTTCACACGCCAGTCGTCCTGAAAGAAACCGGCAAACTCGGCAAGATTCGGTTTAGTGGTGGCCCCAGTTGTTCCGTCGCCGGCAAACGCCTGCACGTAGCGTTCGCCGGAGGCTGTCGGACGGCCGCTCGTGAAACCCGCGAGGCTATTGAACCGGTAAGATCCCGAGAAGTTGCCTGGGAAGAAATTCAGAATCCTGTCGATATTCAAATCTCCACCGAACTTGAAGTTGTGCAGGCCCGCGATGAACGAAACGTTATCCGCGAACTGGCCGCGCTTGATGGTCGTCTCGCGGGGACTGAAGAAGTTGCGCCCAATCGTCAGTACGGTCTGGCCGCCTTCAAAGATCGTTGCTTCGGGGTTCGCGCTGTTGGCTTCGCCCGGTTCTTTGTCCCGCGCGTACTGTGCACGGAACTCGTTGAACAACCGGCTGGTGAGAATCGAACTGACCGAACCATTCAATGTATCCGTTTTGACCAGCGAATCGCCGGTGTGCTCGAACGCGTTCTGCGGTCCGCCGGCCTCGCCGCCTCCGCCCGTGTAGTTTTGATGGTTGTATCGCAGCGAAATGCGGTGGTCCGAGGTCGCCTGCCAATCCCCTTTGCCGAGGGATGTGTCTTGATTCTGCGTGCGGTTCCAGCTTTTTGCGAGTGGCGACAAACGCTGAATCGCACTCTGTGTAGGCAGGTCCAGGGGCACGACTGGTGGCAGATTCAAGAAGACGATGTTCTGGACCGTATTGCGCTGCCCGTCATAGTTGAAGAAGAAGAACCCTTTGTCCTTTACAATCGGGCCGCCGGCGCTCACGCCAAACTGATTAAAGTGGTACGGCGATCTCCCTCGCGGCGGAACGGCGACCTTGTTGATGACATCGTTCGCATTGACCGATTTGTCCCGGTAGAACCAGAAACCTGTTCCATGCAAATCGTTCGTTCCGGATTTCGTTACGACGTTGATCACGGCGCCGCCGGCCCGGCCGAACTCTGCGGAGTACCCGTTCGAGTTCACCTGAAACTCCTTCACCGCATCCTGACTGAACTGGAATGGGGCCCGGCCCGAGCCGGTGCGTCCGGTGGCTTGACCGAAGAAGGTGTTGTTATTATCGGCGCCGTCAATGACAAGACTGTTCATTGTTCCGCGCTGTCCGGCAAAACTGATATCGCCAGCGCGTACGTCGCGAGTCACACCGGGAGTCAGCAGGACGAAGTCGATGAAGTTGCGCCCGTTTACGGGTAGGTTCGCGACTTCGCGGTCGTCCACAGTGGAACTGACCTGTGTTCGAGTAATCTCGACCAGGGGCGCGTCTTCAGTAACGGAAACCGCCTGCGCCGTTCCGGCAACCACAAGCTGAATGTTCATGGTCACGGTCTGTCCGACTGTCAATTCCACTCCTGTCCGCTGAAAAGTGCTGAAGCCCGACCCCTCGGCGGAAACATCGTAGTGGCCGACAAGCAACAGCGGAGCGCGGAAGAGTCCGTGATCGTCGGTCAAGAGCACACGAACAATTCCCGTTTCCACGTTCTTGAGAGAAATGTTCACGTCCGGTAATACGGCGCCGGTCTGGTCTGACAATGTTCCTTCAATCGTTCCCGTGGTCGCCTGGGATTGGATACCGGCAAGTGCCCTCTCGTTAGTTGTGAGCAACAGCAGAAGCAGGATGATCGATATCAAAACGCTTTTTCCGGTCATGTCTTCTCCTCCGAATGTTTGGCTACGCGAAAACAAATCAAATGGAAAAATATTGAATCCATTCGCGAGCGATAGTACATTGCGCGTCAAGAACTTCAAGCATACAAGAAGAAGCAAAAGATGCATTCGAGAAGACGCGGCTGCCCAACCTCGTACAGCTTCCGTCTAGAACTGCTGACCGCCACCAATACTCCGAAGTTTCTGAATCCGGAAAGCCGGTTTGGGCGCGGCACTTTCGGCCGGATCACAGCTCAGGCAGGATTTCCGAGGATCATTCAGTATATGATCCGCTATGAATTCTGATTTGGAGGCCGTCGCTGACCTTCATGGGGTAGAGCCAGAGAACGTTCTGCTGGGTGCGGGTTCGAGTGAAATCCTGAAAATCGTGGATGACGCCTTCCTGCCTGATCACAAGTTGGTCGTCGGTGTGGACCCAACCTATGAGACCGTCTACCGTTACGCCACGAACGGCAAAGCGCGGGCGATCACGATCCCGCTGACGGAAGATCACCAGGCCGACGTGAAAGCCATCATCCGCGCGACCAAATTGAACGCTCGCGATGTCGGTTTGGTATACATCTGTAATCCAAACAATCCCACGGGCAAGATCGTTCCCAAGGACGAGATCAAGCTGCTGCTCAACAGCATTCCGGAAGAAATCCCGGTACTGATCGACGAAGCCTACCACCACTTCGTCGAAGATCCGAACTATGAGTCGTCCATGAAATACGTCCTCGAAGGCCGCAAGGTGATCGTCGCCCGTACGTTCTCCAAGATCGCGGGTCTCGCGGGTATGCGGCTGGGTTATGCCATTGCTCCGGCCGAAATCATTGAACGGCTGGCACCGTTGGTAGTGACCTATAGCACCAACGCCGTCGTCAAGTACGGCGCGGTCGCTGCGCTGAAGGACAAGACGTACGAGGCAAAATTGAAGCAGCTCAACAAGCAAATCCGCGACAAGACCACGAATGAACTGAAGACCATGGGTTACGAAGTCATTCCGTCACAAACCAATTTCTTCATGGTCAACGTGAAGAAAGAGGTTACGCAGGTGGGCGAAGAATTCCTCAAAAAAGGCCTTCTCGTCGGCCGCAAGTTCCCTCCAATGAACGAATGGCTCCGCGTGTCCGTCGGCACGGAAGACGAAATGAATCGCTTCACGAAGGCATTCAAAGAGCTTTTCCCGGTCCAGAAGACAACGCAATCCAAAGCGGGCGCTTAAAATACCGAATGACCATACGTCGGCCCATTCGTGTAATTCGCGCAATTCGCGGCTAGGTGACTCCGCAAATCGTTGCCTGTGGATATCGAACCGTATTAGATTTCGAGTGCGACTTTCGAATGTGGAGCGGTCCGATTAATAGACGTGAATTCATTCTTTCCGGCGCGGGGTTCCTTTTTCAGATCGGTAGAATCAAAGAAAGCCTGATCATTCGATCTGAGGTTCCGGCAGATTTCGAGACGCCGATTCCTCTGCTCGATCGTCAGTGGCTCACACCGAACGATCTGCATTTCATCCGCTGCCACTTGCCGATTCCGCGGGTGGATCTGAATACGTGGAATCTCACAATCGAAGGGGAAGTCCAACAGCCGCTCAAGCTTGAGATGAAGGATATCCATGGCTTCAGGGAGACCAACCAGACGGTCACACTCGAATGTTCCGGCAACGGCCGTGTATATTCCGATCCGCCGGTTCCCGGGCTGCAGTGGGAGAAGGGGGCTGTCGGCACGGCTCGCTGGACAGGCATTTTGCTGCGTGATGTTTTGAACAAGGCTGGTGTGAAGCCAACCGCAAGGCACATCATCATGAACGGCGCGGACGTGCCGCCCGGCTCGGTACCGGATTTTGTCCGAAGCATCCCGATTGAAAAGGCCATGCATCCGGACACGATCCTCGCCTATCACATGAACGGCGTCGACATCCCGATCGAGCATGGCTTTCCCCTGCGATTGGTCGTTCCCGGTTGGGAGGCGGCATCGTCCACCAAGTGGATCGTGAATATTCGGGTCGCTGAAACTGAGGCCGACGGATATTTCATGCGCAATGCGTATCGAATTCCGAACCGGCCAGTGGCGCCCGGAACCGCCGTCGACCCGAAAGACATGATTCCGTATACGGCGCTCGATGTGAAATCGGTCTTCACGTCTCCGCTCGAAGACTCCACTACCCGCATCGGTTCTTCCATTGAGCTGCGTGGTTTCGCGTGGGCGGGCGTAGCGGACATCACTCGCGTTCACGTTTCAACCGACTTCGGCCGGACCTGGACCGCCGCCACTTTGGACGCGGATAAGGCAAAGTATGCGTGGCGCCGCTTCCGCCACGTCTGGAAGCCGACTCAACCGGGTTCCTACATCGCGATGTCGCGTGCCACGGATAGTCAGGGCAGGACGCAGCCCATCGCGGCGAGGTGGAACCCGGCCGGCTACCTCTACAATGTCATCGATAAGGTGCGCATCAATGTACAAGGTTAGCGCTTCAGCAATCGGTGCCCTGCTACTACTGATTCCGGCGCTGGCTACCGCTCAGGCCCAGGCAACGACGCAAATGGCGCAAAAGATGGAGAGCACGTGCACCGGCTTGTGTCACGGCCCAAGCCTGATTGCGCAACAACGCCTCGAGCGCGCCGGTTGGAGCAGGGAAGTCGATAAGATGATTCTTTGGGGAGCAAAGGTAGCCGATGCGGATAAGGACCCACTCATCGATTATCTGACCCGCACTTTCAACAGTAATCGACCGCGGCCCTCCACCTCGAAAACCGTACCGCAGGGCAATGGCATGGACATCTTCCAAATCTCCTGCATGAGTTGCCATGATGACAAGCCCATTGCCGCGCTCAAACTCGATCGCGCCGGTTGGAGTCGTCAGGTGGACCGAATGATCAATTGGGGCGCTTACGTCCCAACTGCGCGCAAAGAAGAATTGATCGAGTACCTGCTGGAGAATCTCTCGAAATGAGCGAATTGCCCTCCATGGAAAATGACGAGACGCAACTGAAGGGGCGCTCTGTGAGCGCCCGCTTTTCCTGGAATCAAGAAAAGGCTGGCGGTCCCCCTCACCCGGCGCTTCGCGCCACCCTCTCCCAAAGGGAGAGGGACATGCCCGAAACAGGTTTCCAAATAGAGAATCCCATGAAACCCGCATCAATCCTGCTTCTGGAGCGAACCGCCTCCCGTAATTTGGACAAGAGTGCTCCCAAGGGGAGAGGGACATTCCGAGAACAGGTCTCCCAAATCGAGGATTCACTAAAACAGTTCGTAATTTGGACAGATCTGCCCCTACAGCAGGCAGCCCGCGTTTCATTCTGCCTCGAAGAGAACGCGGGCTAAGGCCCGCGACTACAGCCAGGTTTCGTCGACCCATCCATCCAGGTCATAGTCGGCGAGGCACTGATCCACGAGCTTCAGACATTGGTCGAGCGCGCCAGCGCGTCGTGCGAAACTCACGGCATCCACACGGATCTGCTCGTGATTGCCGGCATAGTTCCGTTCATACAGCTCATGCCGGCCCCCAAACTCGCTGCCGATCGCGTCCCAGAGGAGCTTGAAAAGCTTGATGCGTTGAAGCGCCGTGGCGCCGGTGCCGCGATAATAGCGATCGATGAGAGGGCGCAACTCGGCGTCGAGCAAATCCTCGCGGCCCGATGGCGTGACGAGCGGCGCGCCGCCGAGAACATTCTCGATTATCGATTTGACGGCCGGCCATGCGGATGTGGCGAAGATCCGCATCGTCGCCGCATATTCGATCCGCGGAAGCAGGGAACCGCCCGGACCGGGCTGCGGATCGGCGGCGAGCGCGGTTGTCATGGCCCAAAGGAGCGTGCGCCACGCCACCACGTCACCGAGCGCGGCCTGAACACCACGAAACGTATCGGTGCCATTGCACGCCAGGCCACGTACCAGCAATCCCGTCATGAAATCGAGCTTCACGGCCAGGCGGGTGCCGGCTTGCAGGTTGTAGCGATTGAAAAAGCCGGACTCCGGAAAGAACGCGTTTGCGCGTTCGACGTTCCGGAAGACGAGGAAGTTCTCCCACGGGATGAGCGCCTCGTCGAAAATCAGCACCGCATCATTCTCGTCGAAACGGCTCGATAGCGGATGATCGAACGGACTGCGAGCGCTTTGCTCGTACGACGGCCGGCACAGCAGACGCGTTCCCGGCGTATCCATTGGGGCGATGAAGACAAGCGCAAAATCCTCCGCCTTGCCAGCCTCCAGGTGGGTCGCGCTGTTCTGGGCGACAAACGTCGCGTTCGTCAGCGCTGAGCCGGTCGCAAGCATCTTGGCGCCGCTGACAATCGCGCCGGCATCCGTCTCGCGTACGACGTGCAGGAACACGTCCTTAATTTCGTGTACCGGTTTCATGCGATCTACAGGAGGATTGATGAGCACGTGGTTCAGGAACAGCGCCTTCGACGCATAACGCCGATACCACTGACGGGCGTTGTTATCGTATGGAGCATAGAACTCCGGGTTCGCTCCGAGCGTCGCCATGAACGCAGCCTTGTAGTCGGGCGTGCGGCCCATGAAGCCATACGTGAGCCGCGCCCAGGACGCTATCGCGTCGCGCGCGGCGAGTAATTCCTCGGCCGAGTAGCTTGGTGCGAAGAACCGGTGCGTCCGGATGCCCTGCCTGTCCACGGTCGTCATGAGATCGCGGGCGGCTGGATCGCGCAACGCATCATAGAGCCTGGCGATGGATCGCGCGGAGTTGCGAAAGCCGGTATGCGTTGTGACGTCATCCACCCGCTCGCCGTACAAGTAGACGGCTCGCGTATCGCGGAGGCTGTCCAGGTACTCCGCGCCCGACATCAGTTCGTCAACAACCGGGGGCTTCGGCGCTGGATCGGTCGTTTGCATGCGCAAGAGTCTACATCAGTTCGGTGCCGCGCTATGAATCAGCCGCGAATGACACTTCCATTCGCGTCCTTCGCGTTATTCGCGGCTAATAATCTCTGGCACAGCCATTTACTTTCTCCTCCTCGATCTGAGAGAATCCAACCGAACCTCAATCCAACAAACAGGAGACGCTCATGGCGACATACAAGCTTCGCGTGAACGGCCGCCCGGTGACCGTCGAATCATGGGATCCGGCCCAGCCGCTCCTTTATGTGCTGCGAAACTCGCTCGGGCTCCACGGTCCGAAGTTTGGTTGCGGGCTCGGTCAATGTGGATCCTGCACAGTGCTGATCGACGGCAAGACCGCGCGCTCATGCATGGTTCCGGTGAGGCAGGCCGCAGGCCGCACGATTACAACTCTTGAAGGAATCGGCACACCCGAGAGGCCGGACCCTGTGCAGGCCGCCTTTATCGCCGAGCAAGCCGCCCAATGCGGCTATTGCACAAATGGCATGATCATGGCGTCAAGGGCGCTGCTCAATGGGACGCCGAATCCGAGCCCCGATCAAGTCAAGCAGCGGCTCGCGGGAAATCTATGCCGTTGTGGAACCCACACTCGCATTCTGAGCGCGGTGCTGCGCGCCGCCAAGGCGTAGGAGGCGATCATGAAATCCATTTCTTCCTTTTCCAGACGCGAGTTTCTCCGCACGGGAGGCGCGCTCGTTGTGAGTTTCGCACTCGGTGAAGTACTGCCGATACGCGGCATGGCCCAGGACTCCCCAGGCGGTGCCGCTCTCGGCAAACCGGTGGATCCGCGCGAGGTCGACAGTTTTCTAGCTATTCGCAGCGATGGTTCCGTCACGATTTACACGAGCAAGGTGGATGTCGGCACGGGTTTGCGCATTGCTATGAGCCAAATGGTGTCCGAGGAACTCGGCATTCCGGTGGAACGCATCTCGGTCGTCGAGGGAGACACTGCTGTTACGCCCGATCAGGGAGGAACCGGCGGTAGCACCGGAATCCCGCGAGGCGCCGTGGAGGTTCGCCAGGCGGCGGCAACGGCGCGCCAGGCGCTTATCGGTCTTGGCGCCGGGCAACTCAAGAGGCCGGCTGCTGAACTGACGCTCGCCGACGGCCAGGTCCGGCCGGCCGCGGGCGGGCAAGGCATCGCGATCGGCACTCTGATTGGAGGCAAACGCCTTTCGTTGAAAGTCGACCCCAAGGCGGCCTTGAAGGATCCGGCCCGGCATACGGTCATCGGCAAACCGCTCCTGCGGCCCGATGTCCCCGCGAAATGTACCGGGCGGCATATCTATGTTCAAGATTTCTCCCTGCCTGGAATGCTGCACGGACGCGTGATCCATCCACCTGCAATCGGAGCAAAGCTTCTTACCGTGGATGAATCTTCCATACGCGACATTCCGGGCGCTCGTGTTGTGCGCGTGGAAAGCTTTCTCGGTGTTGTTGCGAATGACGAGTGGGCTGCCGTGCGCGCGGCGAAGGTCCTGAAGGCTACCTGGAGCGAGTGGCAAGGGTTGCCAGGCAGCGACGGTATCGACCGTCACGTTCGCGAGGGCGCCCTGGACCATGATGAAGCCATCGTCAATCGAGGTGACCCTGCTGCGGCGCTGCCCACGGCGGCCAGGCAATTTTCCGCCACCTACACCTGGCCATATCAGAGCCATGCTTCGCTCGGACCCTCGTGCGCGGTTGCCGACATCCGCGCGGATGGGTCGACCATTTGGACCGCGTCGCAAGGGCCCCATGGGATGCGCAACAATTTCGCCAGGATCTTCGGTATACCCCAGGAAAAACTGCGAGTGATTTATCTCGATGGGTCGGGCTCCTATGGCGGCAACGGCAACGATGACGCGGCGGCCGACGCCGTCCTGCTTTCCAAGGCAATCGGAAGGCCCGTACGGGTCCAGTGGATGCGGGAGGACGAGCACGGCTGGGATCCCAAGGGGCCGCCTCAAGTGCTCGATCTGCGCGGAGGCATCGATGCTCAAGGACGAATCGTCGCCTGGGAAACGCAGATGTGGCTGCCCGCGACCATTCCAGGCGGCCGAACGCTTCTGGGAGTCGATGCCGCAGGCATTACACAAGCGCACGGCCAGGGCGCCGGACAGATCTCTCAAAACGGTGATCCGCCGTACGCCGCATCGAACGTGCGGGTGGTGGTGCATTGGATGAAGGAGTCGCCGTTGCGTATTTCGAATCTCCGCGCGCCGGGCAAGATCGCGAACGTGTTCGCCGTCGAAAGCTTCACGGATGAAATGGCATCTGCAGCCGGAGTCGATCCGGTCGAGTTCCGATTGAGCCGGCTTACCGATCCACGAGGCATTGAAGTCATCAAACGCGCGGCGGAAATGTTTGGCTGGCAGCCGCGGCCCTCGCCCAATCCCGCGCGTGCGCAAGGAAACTTGTCGGTGGGCCGTGGTGTGGCGTATATGCGCTACAAGCAAGCCGAGAATTACGTCGCGATCGCGATGGACGTGGCCGTGGATCGTGCGAGCGGCAAGATCAACGTTCGGCGTGTCACCTGCGCGCATGACTGCGGGCTCGTCGTGAATCCGGACGGACTGCGAAACCAGGTTGAAGGGTGCATCCTGCAGACACTCGGCCGGACGTTGCATGAGGAAGTGAAGTTCAACCGGTCCAGGGTGACGAGTGTCGACTGGGCAACGTATCCCGTTCTTACATTTCCGGATGTACCGTCTGTTGAGGTCGCACTGATCGACAGGCCCGAGCTGCCGCCGCTCGGCGCCGGCGAGGCGGCTACGGCGCCCGTAGCCGCCGCACTGGCAAACGCAGTCTTCGACGCAACCGGCCTCCGATTGCGTCACGTGCCTTTCACGCCCGAGCGCGTGAAAGCGGCGTTGTAGCAGAACGCGGCAGGGGGAGTGCGTCTACTCTCGAGAGGAAATTTAGAGCCGCGGAGCGGCACTAAAGCATAGCCCCACGCGTGAGCGTCGGGTCTGGAGTTTGGACATTTTTTCGAACTCTTGGTCAATAGCAATAGCATCGATCTCTTCAACTTCGCGCTTCGCCCGCAGGCGTGTCGTGAAAGCGAAACGTGAGTCCGATTCCCTCCTGGCTAGAAGGCTGGGAGTATACGATTTGATTGTTGCCGAAGTTGAGCGTTTTGAAGCGAATTCCCCTCATTGGGACAACCGGCGGGAAAGGCGAAGTCCCCTCTCAAGGAACTGCGCCGATAAGTCCTTTGTTTTCGAGGGCGCAGTTTCTTGTGTGTTTTGGAGCTGGCCAGCAGGACAGCTCTGGATACTCCTTGGCAAAGGAGGGGTGGCCGCGCCATCAAGTAAATGGTCCCGTTCCTTTGGAGGCGCGGCCGGGGTGGTTGGTTCAACTTCCGATAATCGGTGGCTTGAACCAACCACCCCCGTCTGCGCCCGCTAAGGAGGCTTCGCGGCATTTTCTTAATGGGCGCAGCCACCCCTCCTTGTCCAAGGAGGGGACTTCGGTTGTCCCTTCAGTTGTTTTCATTGCTCCCGTGTCCAGCAAAAGATGTGGGACATGGCAAGCCTTTGCCAAGGGGAGTTTAGATCATTCGACGCAATCAAATGCGTATACTTCCCAGGGTTAGCAGCGCACCGATTGGGACATTCTGGCAGTACCTGTCAGGGCTTCAGCCGCCCTCAAGAAGATGATGCCGAAGGTCACCAAAGTTGGCGCGGCCGGGGTGGTCAATCAGTCCGAAACATCCGTCAGCGTTGAATGTCTGGAAAAGCGCGACATCAACGATCGCTGAAAGCACGACTTTGCGGACGAGGCCACTTGGCTTCTGTTGCGAGCGAATACGTTTCGGCAGCGAGCCAGTGGCTTGAAACTTGCCTGAGCACATACGCGACGTGATGACGTCAGTGCCAGAAGCAGGTACGGACCGTGTGGTATAGTTCCGCGAGCGGCCGCCATCATGGAGAAAGAAGTGTCATCGCAACTCAAGGTCCGACTCACGCCGGAGGAGTACCTTCGGCTTGAACGCGTAGCCGAAACCAAGAGCGAGTACCTCGATGGTGAAATGTTGCCTATGCCAGGCACTAGCCGCGAGCACAATCTGATCGTGACGAACATCCTGGCGGTGCTCGCCAATCAACTGTTCGACAGGCCATGCGAGGCCTACCCTCCCGACATGCGCGTGAAAGTGTCTTCAAGCGGACTGTACACGTATCCCGACGTGACCGTGGTCTGTGGCGAACCCCGCTTTGAAGATCCGCACGTGGACACCCTGCTCAACCCCGACCTTATTTTTGAGGTGTTATCCGAATCGACCGAGACCTACGATCGCGGGCGGAAGTTCTCGCATTACCGGTCCATTGATTCACTTCGCGAATATGTTCTCGTCGCCCAGTCGGAATGCCGCATTGAGCAGTTCGTTCGGCAAACCGGCGGCCAGTGGCTCTACACGGAGAGCGCCGATCCGAACGGAAGCATCGAAGTGGCGTCCATCGCGTGCCTTTTGCCGCTCTCGCGCGTCTACCACCGGATCGAATTCCAGGCGGCTGCTTCCTCATGATTCGGACGGCCGGTGAAGAGGGTGTGTCATCACCAGTGCCGTACGGAAGCGCGTGGCGCCAGATGTGGAGTCGTCAACAGCCCAATGAGTATGACGCCCGGCGCGACCTTGCTAACCCAATTAGGTCGTCCGCAGGTTCTTGTTGAAGAACGCGACCGTTCGTTGCCAGGCGAGTTCGGCTGCGGCCTTGTCATAACGCGGAGTCGTGTCGTTATGGAAGCCGTGATTCACGTTCGGATAGATGAACGCTTCATAGTTCACTTTGTTCGCTTTGAGCGCAGTCTCGTAAGCAGCCCATCCAGCGTTGATGCGATCATCCAGGCCGGCATAGTGAATCAACAGTGGCGCTTTGATCTTCGCCACATCCGCAGCCATGGGCTGGGCGCCGTAGAAAGGAGCTCCGGCAGCAAGATCCGCACCAAGCCGCACGGCCAGCGTATTCACGATACCGCCGCCGAAGCAGAAGCCCACTGAACCAATTTTGCCAGTGCACTCCGCATGGGACTTCACAAATCTGGCGGCAGCGACGAAGTCTTCGACTCGCTTCATGCCATCAAGCTTGGCGAAAAGCTCCCCGCCCTTCTCGTCATCGCCGGGATATCCGCCAAGAGGCGTGAGAGCATCCGGCGCGAAGGCCAGGAAATTCGCGACGGCCAGACGCCGCGCCACATCCTCGATATAAGGATTCAGACCGCGGTTCTCGTGCACCACCACGATTCCGGGTAACTTCCCGCGAGAGTTCGACGGCCGAGCCAGGTACCCTTTCATGGTTCCATTGCCCTGTGGTGATTGGTAATTCGCGTATTCGGCTTTGATCCGTTTGTCATCTTTCGGGACTTGTTCCGCCCAGGCATAGTTCGGCCGCAGGCTCTCGAATATCGCCGCAGCAGTTAGCCCACCGACCGCAAACTTTTTCGAGCCATCCAGGAACTCCCGCCGGCTGATATCGCCATGAACGTACTTGTCAAAAAGGTTGAGAAGTTCCTGTGGGAACTCACTCGCTTTTTTTCGTTCCATAGGTGTCACTCCTTAAGTTTTAGTTATGCTAGATATGCTGGCCGCGAATAGTATCACGTTCTCTATCTGGCGGAGCCGCAAATTCTGAATGCGCCTTCGGGCTGGACTAACTTAACTAGAGGTCAAGGATCAGGACGCGTTCCCTCCCAGCCCTGGCCCCTGACGCCTGACCCCTTGTCAGCTATAATATCGGTCTGCTATGGAAGCAAGAATGGCTGAGACACATCATCCAACGGATGACCTGCGCATTAAGGAAATAAAGGAGCTACTGCCTCCAGCTCATGTGCTGCGCGAGTTTCCGATTACCGGCGTGGCTGCGAGCACGACCTATGAAGCGCGTCAGGCGGTGCATCGCATTTTGCACGGAGCCGATGACCGTCTGCTGGTTATCATCGGGCCGTGCTCGATCCATGATCCGAAGGCTGCTCTCGAATATGCCCGCAAACTGAAAATCGTGAAAGACCGCCGGGAACCGGACCTGCTCATCGTGATGCGGGTTTACTTCGAGAAGCCGCGTACGACAGTCGGCTGGAAAGGCCTCATCAACGACCCATACCTTGACGGCAGCTTCAGCATCAATGATGGATTGCGCATCGCGCGCAAGCTGCTTCTCGAGCTGAATGATATCGGCCTGCCGGCCGGAGTCGAATATCTCGACATGATCTCGCCCCAGTACATTGCCGACCTGGTGAGTTGGGGCGCGATTGGCGCTCGAACAACGGAGAGTCAGGTGCACCGCGAACTGGCGTCCGGGCTCTCCTGCCCGGTGGGGTTCAAGAATGGCACGGACGGTAATTTGAGAATCGCGGTTGATGCGATCCGCACATCGCACCATCCCCATCACTTTCTATCGGTGACGAAGGCAGGCCATTCGGCAATCGTATCCACGCTCGGTAACGAGGATTGCCACCTGATCCTGCGCGGTGGAAAACAACCAAACTATGACGCGGCAAGCGTGGATGCCGCATGCAAGGAACTCGCTGTGGCCGGGCTCGCCCAGCGTGTGATGATCGACTTGAGCCACTCGAACAGCCAAAAGCACTACCTCCGCCAGCTCGATGTGGGGCGTGACGTCGCAACCCAAATCGCGAGCGGAGATCTCCGCATCATGGGCGTGATGATCGAAAGCCATCTGAAGGCCGGCAGGCAGGACCTGCTGCCGGGTCAAGAGCTGGTCTACGGCCAGAGCATCACCGATGCCTGCATCGGCTGGGAAGACAGCGTCCCGTTATTGGACGAACTCGCATCAGCAGTTCGTGCCCGCCGGCTCGAGCACGAGGCCGAGGACTAGAGAGGATTTCGGATCTAAAGCTCGTTTACAATTGCCATGGAGGTCTCTATGAAAAAACTGTCGAGAGCATTGACGATTCTTTTCCTCGCAACCGGTCTTCTGTACGCCCACCACGGTTGGACTGGATACGACGAGACCAAACCACTGAACTTCACGGGTGTCATCAAGGATTCCGGTTATGAAAATCCGCATGGTTTCGTGAACCTGGAAGTCAACAAGCAAATATGGCACGTCGTGCTCGCGCCTCCGTCGCGTATGGAAACGCGAGGACTTCCGAAGGAAAAACTGAAGATAGGAACGACGGCCACTGTTGTCGGCTACCAAAACAAGGAAGTGAAGGATGAACTCCGCGCGGAACGAATTACGATTGAGGGAAAGACCACCGAGCTGCGTTGATTTGAATAAGCCGCGAATGTCCTGATCTCGTGGAGAAGAGAATGAACCGAACGCGGGCTAAATCCCGCGACTGGAGTTTGGACATTTTCGAGGTTGCGCCAAAAATTCCCCTCCTAGATTAGGACGGGTGCCGTTCGCGCGTTTTTTAGCGAACGGCGGGGTGGTCGACCAATGATGCGAAGCGACCTTATAGATATTCGCGAAGCGCACCGATTGAATAAGGAGCGCTGCGCGAATATCTATAAGGTGGCTTTGCGCCATTCCGGACCACCCCGTCTGCGCCAATAAGGAACGGGACCATTTTCTTGGTGGCGCAGCCACCCCTCCTAAACAAGGAGGGGAATTCGGACACACGTTTCGCTGCCACGAGGTACCTGCGGACGAAGCGTGACGTTGAAAACATCGATGCTATTACTATTGACCAAGAGTTTTGAAAAATGTCCAAACTCCAGACGCGGGCTTTAGCCCGCGTTCGGGTGACCTTGCTTAAAACGTATACTTCAGAGCGAACTGCATTTTCCGCGTTGGCTGCGCGGCCAGGAGCTGTCCGAACAGGTTGTTGCTGACGTTGGCGAATGCCGGTACCGCGCCCGATGCAGGATTGGCGGTACTGGGAAGACTGGCCACAAAGCTATTGGTGACGTTGAAAGCATCGGCCCGAAGCTGTATGCTCTGCCGTTCCCGAATTTGGAACTGCCGGGACAAGGCCATATCCAGACCCCAGTAAGTGGGGCCGGCGATGCTGTTCCACCCCAAATTCCCAATGGTACCCAGCGGCTGAGGCGCAAAAGCCGCGGGGTTGAGATATTGGCATCCGGCGCAGGACTTACCGGTGTACACCTGATCCGGAAATACCAGGTTCGGCCGCTGGTGATTGATGCCAGTCAGTTCTCTGTCCGTACCATTCTGAATCGCGAGCGGCGTTCCCGACGAGAATCTGTAGATTCCTGCTAGCTGCCAGCCGGTCACGACGGCCCGTATCCTGTTATTGCTGAAACGCGGCATCAGGGCTACCGCCGAGAGGTTGACGATATGCCGCCGGTCCGTATCGCAATTGCCCTTATCAAAAAGCGGGTTATTGGGGACGGTGACGGTCTGGTCCGTCTTGGTATTGAACCCCTGGAAGTACCCGGTGCAATGGGACCACGTCCAATTGGCGTTCATGCTCATGCCGCGGCTGGGCCGATGCTCGAGGCTCAGCGCCATACCGTTGTATCGCTGAGTGCCTGAAGGATCCCACTGGTCCATATTTCCGACATACTGCCCCTCGGCTGGATTCAACAGACTAAGAACGCGGCGCGCATCCGTATTAGCGGTCGCGTTGCAGTTGGTGGCGGTCGCCGCACAGCCCGTGGTGACGATTGGGCCCGGAACAAGCTGGGCATAATTGATCGGCACGTTGATATAAAGATGCATCACGCGGCTTCCGAGATAGGTTGCCGAGGCGATCCAGGTCGGCCCGAACTGTCGTTGGATGGCGAGGTTCCATGTGTAGCTATTGGGCGTTGTGAGGTCATAAGGGGTTGTGATGAACTGTCCCCGGGGCGTGAAGACCAAATTCTTGTTAATCGTATATGGGAATGGATTGCCACCGGGATAGCCTTGCCACGGGTTTACGAGACCGCCCGGCGGACTCGTAATCGTGGTCCGGCCTCCCCACGGATTGGATCCGGCCTGGTCTTCACGGGTGATCCCCGGAACGTAGGCATACCCGAAAGCGTAGGCGGCCCGAATCGACATTTTCCCATCCCCTGCCGGATCCCAGGCGATTCCTGCTCGCGGATCAAAATGCGCCCACTGGCTGTAGGTGGCCGACTTTCCCGGAAAGCCGGGGTCGCCGGGGAAATAGAAACCGGCCGGCGCATTCAAGAACATCGTGCTCTTGATGCCTTGACGAAATCGGTTCAAGTCGAAAACAGAGATTTGGCCGTTGGTCACGGTCTGCGGAAGAAATGGCTCCCACCGGATTCCGAAGTTCAACGTCAGGCGCGGCGTCATTTTCCAGGTATCCGTGAAATACAGGTTGACGGAATTCTGGCGGGTTGCATTGGTGTTCGGCAGCCCTTGGAACAGAGTGTTCAAGTTTCCCAGGAAGTAGTCACCCAGCCCCAAGCCGGTCACCGAGCCGTTAAAGTTCGTTTGGCCGGTGCTGGCGAAATGAGTAAATTCATTCACCCTTCCTTGCCACGCGCCGCCGCCGAAGGCCATCTGGTGCGTGCCGCGAACCCAGTTCAGGTCGTCGTTGACGGCGTAGGAGGTGCCCGTCCAATATTCGCCTTTCGCGGACGTGGCGCCCATGGTGAAGCCGCCCGAAATGCTCATCGTGCCGATGGTTTTGGGATTCTCGTCACACCACATGTTGGCGCCGGCAGTGCAGTAGGAGAAAGCCAGGTTGGGCACGTATCGATGGGCCGTCCGGTTGAACGCCAGGCGGAACGAATGGACGACATTCGAGTTCATGAGATACGTGTGGCCAATCGCGGCCGAAGTGGCCAGTTGGTCCAAACCCGTATTGGTCCAGTTCAACAGGTTGGGGTCAAGGCTGAAGGATTTCGGAACCTTTTGTTCCGTGGCCAAAAGGCGGACAAACGCGGATTGCTTATCGGTTATTTGATAGTCCCCTTTGCCCACATACTGGCGGTCGTCCTCGTTGCTGGGGGTGTTGTAAGTAATGCGGCCGCAGGCGTCCGGCGTGATCCCATCCTGTTTCAGCGTGTCGAGGAGGCGATTCGCCATATATACGGCCGGCGCGACGTATTGTGCGGGTGAGATCTGATTGTTGACGAACGGAGCCCTCAACGTCCGAGCCGTACCCAAATTGCAGGCGGCCGAAGCAAAAGTGGTCCAGTCTCCGGCCATCATTGCGGCGGTTGGAACAGTGGAGATACTGTTGCCCGGGTTCTCGCGCCGGATGGTCTGCTGAAAACCCCCGAAGAAGAACAGCTTGTTTTTCTTGATCGGCCCGCCCACGGTTCCGCCGAACTGATTGCGCTTATAAGTACTGGCCTTGGTCGCGAAATATTCTCGGGCACTCCCGAAACCGTCGTTGCGAATGAAGTAGAACAGGTCCCCGTGAAGCTCATTGGTCCCCGATTTGGTGACGAGACTCACCGAAGACCCAGCTCCGCGCTCGGCGCTTTGGCCGCTGCTTTCAACTTTAAACTCCTGCACCGCATCCGGGAAGGCAACCGGCATGTATGTGCCGGTTAGATAATTGCGGTGATAGGCGCCGTCGAGGCTGTAGTCCGTTCCGAAGAACGCCTGCCCGCCGATGCTTATCGGGTTCAGATTAAGAAACCAGGCCTGCCGAACAGCCGGGAGACTGACCGCGGCCCCGGCGAGCGCGATCAGGTCGGTCACATTGCGCCCGTTGAGCGGCAGCTCGAGGATGCGCTGGTTCTCGATGACTTGACCGACTGCCGTTCTTCGTGTCTCTACAAGAGCGGCGTTGGCTTGAACCTCGACCTGGTCGCTCACCTGACCGACTTCGAGGACCGGATTGATCACCGGACTACCGTTGACCTGTAGAACAATTCCGCTCTGCACAAAAGTACGAAACCCTCGCAGAGCGGCTTCCAGCCGATACGGCCCGACCGCCAGGTTCGGCAGTACGTAGCTTCCCGTTTCATTCGAAACGGTGTTGCGCGCGATACCCGTGTCGGTTTGCGTCGCCGTGATTTCCACGCCTGGCAACACGGCGCCGCTTTGATCCTTCACCGTGCCGCTGATCTGCGAAACGGCCTGCGCAAAGACACCTGAGCTGGTCAGAACATTCATGATCAACGCAATTGCCAGAATGCCGGCAACACGAACCCAAGCCCGCTCCATCAAGTTCGTCATATGCCATCCTTATTTTCTCGTGGTTTATGCGGCTGATTCTGGTCCCTCTCAAAAAGCCAAGTCAAGCCATAAAGGAATTTCTTGGATATTTTTGCCAAGGTTTTAGCCGCGAATCGCGGGCGGATAAGTGCGACACGCCTAGCCCGCAGCGTAACCATTTTGAATTTCGGCTTACGGAATTCTGTTTGTGCTTGGAGGCGCCGCTGAACAAAAAACTTTTCGGTCGCGGAAAAGGTGGTGATGGCTGCCGGAACTTTTCGCGGATGTTTTAAAAGGCATGCACGCTTGCGGAAACTTTGTTCGGACGGCGAAAATGTTTCGCAGGTCTGCAGGAACTTTTTGCGGACGGCGCAAAAGGCATGCATGCTTGCGGAAACATTTTTCGGAAGGCGAAATGTTGTTTCGTTACTAATCCGACTCGGTGCAGCAGCCGAAATTTGCTGATCGTGGAAATAAGGGTGTGCGATCTGCACCCGGCGGCCGAAATTTGAGATTGCGTTCGACTCTAATCGCACAGGCAAAGCTTCAGGGCTCGCTCCGGAACCGAACTTCAATCGTCAAGTCAGTTGACTGCTGAAGAGTTTGACCAAGCTTTCGAAGAAATCGCCGGGATGATTCCAGAAGGCACTCCTTTCCGCTCTGACGAGGCTCTTGGCCGAGAAAGTATCTACACTCGTGAAGACGATTGCAATCGAACCGTTAATGAATAAAACACCCTTGCAATTACTGCGACAGTTGGTGCGAGCGATGCGCATTCACGTCGCGCTGTCTTTCCTACGCTCAACGGCAAGCGGCTTTACCGGAAGTTGGATCAGGTACCAATGCGCATCGGTTGAGTGATTTGCTTTAGCAGGGCAGGACCTTTACCGCCAAGGGGCGCGCGATCTCCGCCGCTTGCCACCACGTGATTAACTTGGCCATCGCTTTCAAAATCACTTCTTGCACCTTCAATCGCTCGCTCCGCCGCGGCGCTCAGCAATCGCTCCATCCGTACCTCCCAATGGAGCCTTTTCCTCGCGCCGCCCAAGAGCGGACATTTCATGTGCGAATTAGTGTGGACCGAGAGTTGGCCGCGAAAAAAATTCCCCTCGCAGCACAGTGGCATGCTGCGAGGGGAGTACCGCAGGTCAGGTTGACACTCCGTGGAGTGTGTCCGCTGGCCCGTCATGACCCTCCAACTAACGCTGAAACGCGGCATCCGAGTGCGACTCGGCGACGATCACCTCGCCGGTTCTCAGCCCCAACGGGTTGTCCGGCGCCGTGACGACCAGGTGGATGGCCCGCACCGTTAACCCGGCGTGGCCGAGCACCGTGCCGTCGGAGCAGTTGTTGGCGAGCGTTCCCTGGTTGTCACAGAACTGCTCGTTCAGGATCACGAAGCCGATCCCCGGCAACTCGATAACGGTGTTGGGAGGTGGGGCCGCGCTCAGCGGCGTACCCAGCACGACGAGTCCCGCCAACTGCGTTCCATTGGCATTGGAGGAGGCGCCCGATCCGGTTGCAGCGCTGTTGGACTCGGACTTCACTAACGTAGCGCTGATCCCGCACCCGGTCGCCCCCGGCAGGAGACAGACTCCGGACGCCTGGGCGAAACTCGAGGCCGTACTGGTGTCCGTATTGAGCGCGCCGCTGCTCTCGCTCTGCGAGGCTCCGGCACTCACCGCGCCCGAGATGCTCACACTTTCGAGAGACTGGCGATCGAGCCCTCCGTTCGGCGGAATGCTGACGAAACCGACGGTAACGGGCAGTGACGACGGGTCTGTTGCGGCACTAGCCACGAAGGCATGCCCGCTGACGGTTTGATTGGGCGGGACGTTGCAGAGCTCAACCTGCGGGAAGTCGGCCTCCGCGGTTGCATTCGCGACGATCACCTCGGCCGTCTGGTTGCCCGCAACCAGCGGTAGCAGGTCTGTCACGAACACATGGATCATGTTCACCTTCAGGTTCGCAGCGTACGTCCCGCCTTCAATCTGCCCCGGCGCCGGCGTCACTGTGGAACCGACGCGCTCGTAAAGGAGCACGTAGCTCCCCGGCCCAAACTGCGCAGCCGGCAGATCAACTCGAGTGTTCGGGGCAACGTCGTTCATCGCGACACCGCCCACTTTCAGGTTCTTGAACGTCGAGCCGGCGGAGCTGAAAGATGACGCCGAGCCGCTGGCTAGCGCTGTCGCTTGCGCGCGGATTGCATCGGCGGTGATGAACCCGTTGAGGATGTTCGCATTGGCCACTTCGGAGATGCTGGTCTGCCTTGCTTCCGGTGGCGCGTCGGTGATCGTGCTTTCGCTACTCGTAACGACCACGTTGGCCTTGACGATATTTCCGCCCGTGACCGGATCCGCGATGGTTGCCAAACGGTCTTCTTTCCGGGTCGAGCCGACACCCTGCTGACTGCTGGAGACATTCACCAAGGTATCGTTGGTCCCAAGCGCGGAAATGAAAGCCCCGAACGCACTCCCGCTGGCGTGCGCAAATTCCGGATGGGCCCTGAATGCGATTTTTTGAGGGGTGGTTCGATCCTTAAGCTCAGAGTTGATCGCGGTGGACGACCGAGTCTTCATATAAGCAAACTCGGGACAGAGAAGCTGAACGGGGGAGTCCGTAAGGTTGATGACAGCTTCGCCGAAAGCGCCATCCCCCACGCCGGGAATCGCGCTGGGGATGTTGACTGCGGCGTCCCAGAGCGTGCCCTGGCTCCCGAGCGAGAGTTCCACGAACGTACCGGTGTTCGCGTCGCCCACCCACTTGAACGCGCGGACCTGGATAGCCTTGCCGCCCGTGTCCGTGTCGAATGTGATCACGACATCCCCCTGGGTCCGCTTCGGAAGGTCGGGGCAGGCCGGGTTCGGCGCAGTTGATTGATTGAACTCGTAATCCATGTGAACGTCGCCTCCCGTCGCATTCCGGAAAAAGTCGACGTACATGAAGCGCTTTTGGCCCACCGTACGGATGGCGACAGAGCCTTTGAGGATGTCACCCTTTGGGGGCGCACTTCCGGTAACGCAGGACCAGGCTCCGGGCTCAAGCTCCTTCGTTCCTTGCCCGAAGATGCCGTCGCCCGATCCGGAGCCGTCCACAAAGTCCGTGCGGTTGGGGAGAGCGGGATTTGGTATATTCCCTGCGGGATCCAAGCTCCAGTCAATCGGCTCGCCCGCCGGGTCATCCACCAGGTTTCCATCGACCTCGAAACTTCCAATGGCTGACTGCATGAAAACCGCTGGCGAGTAGGCAATCAACGAGAAGGCCGTCAATAATGCCACTGCGATCAGAAGCCCTGCAGTGTGAGAAACACTCCACTTAGATGGAACTATCATCGTCGGAATCTCCTTTCTGTTTTCCATCACGACGTGACTTGGATTTCAGGGCGCCCGGGTTGCCCGAACTTGCAGGTTGTGGGCCACCACTTTCGGGCCACCACTTTTCAACGACCTGCCTTAAACTGCCGGTAGTTT
>WNGK01000792.1_pt1 | contig 41267 bp, 35 predicted proteins | sample 5400601 | NCBI WGS metagenome assembly WNGK01 (sample SAMN13153376, study PRJNA577476) | soil metagenome | isolation source: 60 cm soil or saprolite under Garry oak tree replicate 1 | place: USA:California | collected 2016-06-15 | reverse complement strand
ACAATCCGCCCCTCTTGATAGCTGGGTGGCCCTATCAGAGGATGAGAGCCAGATCGTCGCGGTCGGGAAGTCTTACGCAGAGGTTGTGAACAAGAGCGAGAGTGTAGGCGTATCGGACCCCGTCTTGGTGAAGACGCCGAAGTGTTGGCTTCCGATTTCGGTGTGAGCTTGAATATTCCGTATAAGAAATATCCGGCTCCGAGCGCTCCGGGCGGTTTTTTCTATGCTGCTTCGGTTCCGGTTAATATCGCCCTTCCAACTAAGAATGCCCCGCGCTCCAAACGATTCGACGCAATTATGGACTCTGGCGCATCCGGGTGCCTCTTCCACGGCGCAATGGACGGGCTATTGGCCTCGAGATTGAAAAGGGGCAAAAGGCGAATACGCTTGGAGTTTCAGGGGCGATGGACATTTTCCTTCACGAAATAACAATCTAAATCACTACTATCGCCGGATTTTCTGATCAGTTGAGTCTCGCTGGCTTGCTCGGTATGTCCGGGTTCTTTGAGCATTTCAAGATCATATTTGACCCGACGGCTCTTCGTGCGGAGCTGGAGCGAATCTATCGCGCCTAAAATTCGAAACGGCCCCTTCCGGACCGCCTGTGCTTACCTCATCCTCGCATCCCGTGAAATAATCACCTGGGTCAAATCGGAGGATTTTTCATGCTTCGGAATATTATGCTTCGCGTCGTCCTCATCCCTTTCCTGTCCGCCGCGTCAAGTTCCGCCCAACAGGCTGCGCCGGCGCAAACTCCCGCTCCCGGTAGTCCAGCCGACCTGGCGCAGCGCGGTGAGAAGCTGAGAGGGAACGGCAAGCTGGATGACGCTCTCGCTCTCTACCGTCAGGCGCTCGAAAAATCGCCGGACTTGTACGAGGCGCATCTGGGGATGGGTGTGGCGCTGGATCTGAAGAGCGACTATGCCGAAGCCCGCGAACATTTCACCAAAGCCATCGAAGTTGCGCCCGCAGACTCCAAGGCCCAGGCGTTGCGTTCGATGGCGGTGTCCTACGCTTTCGAGGGCGATGCCCTCAAAGCCGCTGAGTTCGAACTTCAGGTTTTCAACGCGCGCCTGGCGAAGGACGACTGGGTCGGTGCGGCGGAGACGTGCAACGAACTAGCGCGTATCTATCTCGATTCAGGTGACGCCGACCACGCTTACAAATGGTACAAGATGGGATACGACACGGTCGGTCGCAAGCCCGATCTGACCGACGCCGATAAGAATCTGTGGCTGTTCCGCTGGGAAAACGCGCAGGCCCGCATTGCCGCCCGCCGGGGCAAGGCCGACGAAGCGCAGCAACATATCGCCGCCGCTAAGACGGCGCTCAACAAGGCCAACAATCCAGAGCAGGCGAAGTTCTATCCGTATCTCACTGGCTATGTTGCGTTTTATACGGGAGAGTACAAGACCGCGATCGCGGAGTTGCAGAAAGCTGACCAGCATGATCCGATGACCCTGGCGCTGCTCGGCGAGGCTTATGAGAAGGCGGGCGACGCGGTTCAGGCTAAGGCTTACTACCAGAAAGTTTTGGAATCCAACGGCCACAATCCCGCCAACGCATTCGCGCAGCCGTTGGCGAAGAAGAAACTGGCAGGAAGTTCCTAGCGGTGAAGGCGAACCCGGAGAGACGAGCACTAGCCGCCTCTCCGGAAAAAATGACTCGAGGTCTATTCTATTGAGTGACCTTCAGCAGCAGCATCGTGCCGCTTTCCACCTTCACATTGCTTTTCTCCGAACTTAACACCGAACCCTGGGTCGCATTCTGTCCGGCCTCAAGCTTCAGGTTGTCAATCCCGACGACACCTTGCGTGTTCCCGGTGATTTGCGGGCGAGGGCTGCCTTGCTGCGGAGTATCCCCTGCTTTTGACCCGGCGTTGGGTGCGGTATTCGCGGGCTGGGCTTGCCCCGCTCCGCCTGCGGAACTGTTTCGTCCACCACCCATCGGCGATGTGGCGGTGCCACCGCCGCTGGCGGGCGCAGCTTGGTCGTTGCCTCCTCCTCCGCCTGCGGCGTTGGTTGGAGGCGCGATCACTGCCTGGATCGACATTGGCAAAGTCATGTCTGCGCCCTTTACGACCGCATGGTCGAAAGCGATTGCCACCTGAGATTCTTTCTGTTCTTTGCTGCGCGCCTGCGCCTCAGTCACGTGTCCCACAACTTTCGTGTCCTTGGGCACGACGATCTCGCCGCTGTTTGTTTTCAGGTCCATTGTGACCTTGGCCACAACTTCGTCGCCCGGCTTGGCTTTCTTGGCGTCGATGGTTTTCGTTAACTGCACGGGGATAACGCTTCCAGGGGCTATACGCGGGGTCGCTGCGGCCTGTCCCTGATTCGCAGTGGGATGGGCGGGCGCGGGAGCCTGAGTCGACGGCGGAGCCGCTTGCGGCTCGGGTTGCTGTTGAGCTTGCCCTTCGGACTGCGGGGTCGTCGGCGTCTGCGACTGCTGCTGGGGAGCGCTCGGATCGGTTGAGGTCGGGGCTGTGCTCTGTGCGAGAGATACTCCGCACAGCAACACTCCGGTCAATAATGTGGCAGGAAGAATTCTTCTCATCGGATGTCTCCTTGCTTTCGAAAATCGAGAAAGGCGCGCAAACCGTTGGCTAGAAAGTATGATGCGGTTTCTTGGGAAGGGGTAGACAGGGAATCTTCACTGGGCTAGCGATCAACGGAGGAATCGGGCCAAAACCCACACCGGTATTTGGTAAATCAGCTCTCGCGGCGCCGAAGGTGGGTCAGTTGAATCCGCAGGTAGGATCAGCGTGGTGATGTGTCATTGTCCGAGTAGCTGACCAATTCGCCCAAAACCTCGTCTCTTGCCGGAAACATGATCGCGGCCTTCCGTGCGCGGAAACGGAACGCGTACGGTTTCAAGACATCGACCTGGACATCCGCAAAACCCGCTTTCATGAGGCGCTGTGGAAATGTACATGGATCCACAACCATCATTGTGTCGAGAAAGTGAAGCAGACGAAATGAACGGCTGTAGAGGCGGTCCGTGCCCGCGAAAACGCCGCTGGGGCGCAGGACGCGAGCGACTTCGGCCAGAAGTCGATTTTGCATTGCTTCTGAAGGGACATGATGAAGCATGGTGAAACTCACCGCCCCATCGAATGTCGCGTCGGCGAAGGACATGGCCGTGGCATCTTGGCGGACTACGGTGACATTCTGGCCGCTCATACGGCGCGAGAGAGAATCGGCGAACGCTCGATCGATTTCCACGCAGGTGAGGTGCTCCACGCGCCCGCGAAGAAGATCAGTAGTTACGCCAGGACCGGGGCCAACTTCGAGGACGTTCGCGCCTATGTCGAGGCCATCAAGCACCCACGGAAGGATATGGGTCTCGACCGCTTTTCTCCAATATGCGGAGCGGCAGAGCCAGCGATGAGCAAGGTTCATGGAGTCGAACCCTTTCCTCAAAACTGCGTTATGCTCAACGTGTTTCCATCCGGGTCCTTGAACCACGCTACCCTCGCGCCGCTAGGCGAGTTCCAAATACCGAGTTCATCTTGGTGCATTCCCGGATAGCGCTCCAGGGTGACGTCAGCCTTCTGGAGGTCCTTTGCCGTCTGAACGATGTTCCGGACGCGCCAGCCTAATACGGTGTATTTCGCTGCTGCCAATTCTTGAACTCGCATAACTCGCAACATTGTTCCAGAGGCATCAAACACGAGCGCAAATTCGTCCTCGCTAACCAGCGGCAGCCCAAGAATGTCACCATAGAACTTCTTGGCGCGACTCGGGTCGCGTGTGGCGACAAAAGCCACTAGCTCTTGAGGTCCCAGAATAGATTCACTTTGCAGCGCGAGGCTCGCTTTCTGCGGAGTACTACGGGATGTTTGCTTTGCCATACCAGTAGTATTTACCGAATCGGCCGCTGTCGCTATACCGCTGTTACGACGTAATATATCTCTCATGCGACACAGCGTCTTGAGGCAATACGATCCCAAAACGGGCGTTTCGATTTCCACGCTTGCATATGAATATCCTGCCGGACACAGCGTTCCTGAACACGCTCACGGCTGTGACCAACTAATCTACGCAACGCAGGGGGTCATGGGGATCTCGGCGGGTCAAAGCCTCTGGCTGACTCCTCCTCATCTCGCCGTTTGGATTCCCGCAGGAACGCGACACCGAATTCGGATGCCAGGCGCCGTTTCGATGCGGACACTCTATCTTAGGCGAGGCCTTCTCCTACATGCCCCGAAAACCTGCACCGTGCTACACATCTCTCCGCTTTTCCGCGAACTTGTGGTAGAGGCGGTACGAATCGGGCAGTTGCGGACGACAAATCATCTTCACTGTGCTCTCCGGGATCTCATCTTGTCCCAATTACGGAACGCCTCGCCAATTCCTATGTTTGTGAAGCTCCCCGAGGATTCGAGAGCGCTTGGAGTCGCTGAAGCCTTCATCGCAAACCAAGCAGATGCTCCATCACTGGATGCGCTGTGTAGAAAAGTCGGTGTAAGCGTCAGAACGCTTCAAAGAACTTTCCGCAGAGAACTTGGGACGAGCTTCGAGTTTTGGCGAAGGCAGATGCGTCTGATGAAGGGAATAGAGCTGTTGGTTGCTGGGGGTTCTGTAAAAGCGGTTGCGGCCGAGGTCGGCTATCGGCAGCCTAGCGCCTTCGTCGAACTTTTCCGGCAGACTCTTGGAATGACACCGAGAGCATGGGTTGCCGCACTGGGAGCTGAAGACAAGCGAACGTGGGCGAAAAAGTGGGCGATGTTCAGTGCTCCCGCTATGCCGAACTTCCGACAGGTGAGATGATTTGGCACAGAGTCCTAACGATTCCGGTTGAGCAATTCGGAAACTACCGATCTAACTCTGTGGTTTCACACTGATCAACTACCGCGGCGCCGGGATTGTGGCCCTCGGCATCGTTCCTGCGATATGATCAAGAGGATGTTTGCGACCCGTTCCCAAGCCTTTCAGACGCATGCTTTCCAGACGGACGATCCGCGTCTGGCGCCGATACATGAGAAGGTTCTGGCCGGCAGCCGGGTTGACGCCGACGATGCGCTCGCTCTCTACCGCACAGGCGACATTCTCGCCGTGGGCTGGATGGCTAACTTCGTGCGTGAGCGCATGCACGGCGACAAGACATACTTCAACGTCAACCGCCACATTAATCCGACGAATGTTTGCGTGGCGGCGTGCCGCCTTTGTGCGTTTGGACGAAAGAAGGACACGCCCGGCGCTTACACCATGGCGCTCGAAGAGGCGTTTGAAACCGCGGCTTCCGGATACACCGAGGCGGTCACGGAATTTCACATCGTTGGCGGATTGCATCCCGATCTGCCGTTCCAATATTTCCTCGATCTCTGCTCCGGCCTGAAGGAGCGCTTTCCGCAGATTCATCTCAAGGCGTTCACCATGGTCGAGGTCGCGTATCTGTCGAGGCGGGCGAAGCTCTCGATCCGCGAGACGCTGGAACAACTGAAAGCGTCGGGTGTGGATTCGCTGCCAGGCGGTGGCGCGGAGATTTTTGCCGACCGCGTGCGCCACATTATCTGCGACCACAAAATCGACGGCGACCAGTGGCTCGACACCGCCCGACTGGCTCACCAGATCGGATTGAAGTCGAACGCGACCATGCTCTATGGTCACGTCGAGAACGATGAAGACCGCGTCGACCATCTGCTGAAGCTGCGCGCCCTGCAGGACGAGACCGGCGGCTTCCAGACGTTCATCCCGCTGGCCTTCCATCCCGACAACACGCCGCTGCAGCACTTGCCGAAGACCACCGGGATGCTCGACATGAAACAGATCGCGGTGGGCCGGCTCGTACTCGACAACTTCCCGCACATCAAATCCTACTGGCAGATGGTGACAGCCAAGATGGCGCAGATCTCGCTGCGCTTCGGCGCCGACGATATGGACGGTACGGTGATCGAGGAAAAGATTTATCACGATGCCGGCGCGACCACGCCTCAGGGTATGCGCCGCGAAGAGTTGCAGCGCCTGATCCGCGCCGCGGGCCGCGAGCCCATCGAGCGCGACACGCTCTACCGGCCGGTTACAAGGACCGAGACGTCGGTTACGGTCGCGGTGTAGCCGTTAGTGTGTGCAATTCCTCCGGCGACCCCTTTAGCAGATTCCGCAATACAGCCACCTCGGCTTCGATTCCCGCGTGCAGCGCGGGATCCAGATCCGGAGCGAACAGAGGGGAGTGATTCGACGGCAGATGTGTCCCGGCAGCCTTCGCCTCCGCAAACTTCTCGGGATCGGCGCCACCGAGGCTGAAATAGAAACCGGGGATGCCCTGTTCGACGAAGTAGGAAAAATCCTCCGATGGCGTGATCGGCTCGCCGGTCACAACTTTGTCTTTTCCCAGTGCAGCCTCCAGCGGCGTCCTCAGCCGCTGGGCCAGCGCGGGATCGTTATAGACCAGGTCCGTGCCTTCGTAGCGTTCCACCAGCGGTTCGCGAGGCGCGCCGGCTGCGGCGGCTTCGGCATTGGCGATGCGCGTGATGGCGGCAAGAATTTGCTTGCGCACATCCGGCTTGAAGGTGCGCACGGTCAATCCCATTTCCGCGTGGTCGGGGATGATGTTGTTCTTCGTTCCGGCCTGAATGTAACCGACCGTCACCACGGCCATTTCGCCGGGTTTGACTTCGCGGGAGGCGATCGTCTGCAGCGCGAGAATAGTGCGAGCCGCGATCACGATGGGATCGACTGTGGTGTGCGGAGCGGAGCCGTGGCCTCCCTTGCCGTAGATCGTGATGCGCACGGAATCGGAATTCGTGTTGTAGATGCCGGGAGTGACCGACGCCATGCCCGCGGGCAGTTCGTTGCCCACGTGCAAGGCCACCGCGACGTCGGGCTTTGGGAAACGCGTGAACAGACCGTCCCGGATCATTCCGTCGGCGCCGCCGATTGTTTCCTCCGCAGGTTGGCCGATCAGCATGAGCGTTCCGTGCCAGGTATTTTTGCTGTGCGCCATAATTTCGGCTGTGCCGAGGATGGCTGCCATGTGCAGATCGTGTCCGCAGGCGTGCGCTACGGGAACGTCGCGTCCGGCGTCGTCTTTGGCGTGTACCTTGCTGGCGTAGGGAAGGCCGGTTTTTTCTTCCACGGGAAGCGCATCCAGTTCCGTGCGCAGCATGATGGTGGGGCCGGGTCCGTTCTTGAGGATGGCCACGACTCCGGTGCCGCCCACGTGTTCCGTCACGTCGTAGCCGGCACTCCGCAAGCGCGCCGCGAGCTTCATTGCGGTTTGGGTTTCATGTCCGGAAAGTTCAGGATTCTGGTGCAGATCCAGGTAGAGCGCGTGCGCGTCGGGATAGACGCTCTCAACTTCTTTGGAAGACGGAGCTTGCGCGCCGGCAATGGCGACAAGCAATGCGCACAGGAGGAATTTGGACCGAGTCATGGTCCCGGATCATACCCTGCCCATTCAGGGTCTGCAAACCAGGTCTGCAAACCACTTCCCAAAAAAAGGTTTCTCGGCAACGAATTCCCAAAGGCGGCCATCCTATTTTGTAAGCACTGCAATTCTCCGCTTGCCTTTTTTCCACCGGGTGTACAATCGGCGTAAGAAAGCTCCTGGTTGCGCACTTCGTTAGCAAGGCCGAGGCGCTCATGAACGTTCACGTCAGTTACCGTCTTCATAAAATTCCCGCCGTAGAAAAAGATATCCAACATCAGATCGAAAAACTGCAGAAGCGCTTGCAGGTTTTCCGTCCCGAACTGATCCACCTGAAGGGAGTGGTGGAGGAAACTGCGCCTCGCGAGGGCACCAGCGTTTCGCTGAATCTGCGCCTGCCGTCGGGCCAGATGGCGGTGCAGGTCGCGGCTCCGACGGCTGCGGCCGCGGTGAAGAGTGCGTTTGAGGATCTGCTGCAACAAGTAAACAAGCACAAGGAAATCCTGCGCGCTTCGCACAAGTGGCATCGCGGAAAGCGCGGGGACAGCGCCCGGCCCGGCGCTACCATGAGGGAAGTCCCGTTCGAGCAGACCCTGGCGGCAGTCTTTCCGCCAACCATTTCCAGCGACGACATTCGCTCGTACGTGAACGTCAACCTGTCGCGCCTGGAGCGGTTTGTCGAGCGCGAAATCTACTTCCGCGAGGCGCAGGAGTCGATCGCCGCCGACAGCCTGTCGAAGGAAGAAGTGATCGATGAGACGATCGCCGCCGCGCTGGGAAACGGCCAGGAGAAGCCGGAACGCCTGGCGCTCGAGCCCTGGCTCTATCGGCTGGCACTGCGCGCCTTGGACGAGCTCTCGCGCACCGAGGAAAGCAACGGCAACGCCATGCCATTGGAGGATTCCGCGCGCCCGCGTAATGTGAGGGCCAGCGACGAGCCGGAACTGCAATTTCATCAGCCCGACGAATCCATTACCGGTGCGACCGTCATTCCCGACACGCGCGTTGCCACGCCCGAGCAGATCCTGGCCTCGGACGAACTGTTGCGCCTGATCGCATCCTCCCTCCGGGACCTTGGCTCTGGCCCGCCCGCGCGAGGCCTTCATCCTGCATGCGGTCGAAGGCTTCAGTGTCGACGAAATTGTGGCGATTACCGGCCTCCCGGTCGAGCGGGTACTTGCCTTCGTTTCTGCCGCACGCGACCACTTACGCAAAGCGCCGGGACTCGCCAAGCAGTTTCAGGGCCGGTTCGCTCCGACCGGCACCGCTTAATCAATCTCAATTTTTTGGGGAGATCATCGATGAGTATTACCCGTGAACAACTTCGAGAGTTAGCTGAATTTCAGGATCAGAAATCCTGGGCAACTAGTTTTTATTTTCAGCCATCCACGCCGCGCAACAAGGCGCACAAGGAAGTCGCCATTCTCATCAAGGATTTGGTGCGCGAAGCTCTGCGCAACCTGGAAAGTAAAGGCCCCGAAGGCAAAGAAAAAGAACGCAAAGAGACGAAGGACAGCGCCCGCGCCGACATGGACCGGATTCTACAACTGGCGGGCGAACTGCGGAGCAACGGAACTCACGGCAAAGCCGTGTTCGCCTGTTCCGCCCAAAATTTCTGGCGCGAGTATGAAGTACCGGCCACCCTTCCCGGCACGCACCTCTTCGTGGACCGCCACTTCCATCTCAAGCCGATCGCGCACCTGCTGGGTGCGTCCCCGCTTCTTTGCGTGGTGCTGGTCGACCGGCACCGGGCCCGCATCTTCGATCTTCGCATGGGCGAGTTGACCGAACGCGAGGACTTGTTTCATCCGCTACCCCGCAGAGGACGTAGCGATGGCTTTGCCGGCTATGACGGAGGCCACGCCCAGCGCCAGGTGGAAGACGAGGTTCGCCAGCACTTCAAGCATGTCGCGGAGGCTTTGAAGGACGTTTTGGAAAAGGGTGTGTTCGAGAAATGGATTCTCGCTTGTCAGGACGCTCACGTCCCTTTGTTGGAGCCGCAACTCCATTCCTATGTGAGTCAGGCGCTCATTGGCCGCTTCCATGCGGATCTGGCCCACGTTACCCGCGACGAGATCCGTACCCACGCGCAGGCGATTGTAGAGCGCTGGCAAAGCGAACGGCGCCGCGAAATGGTTAACCAGGCGCTAAGCCAGGCGCGCAGCAATGGACGGGGCGTGACCGGGCTGCGCCGGGTGTTGCGCTCGCTGGAGCTGGGAGAAGTGCGGACTCTGCTGCTGGGCGAAAACCTTCAGGCGCACGCCGTGGAATGTTCCGGATGCGGGCACATCGATGCCCATCTTGTCAGCTTCTGTCCGGCTTGCGGCCGGGCCACGCAGGAGATTGTCGACGTCGGCGAGGCCATTCTGCCTTGGGTGATTCGCCGCGACATCGAAACCTTCTACGTGAAAGATGACCCCGAGTTCGACAAAGTGGGCAACATTGCGGCCTTGCTGCGTTATCGCTCTGAGAATGTGCAGCCGATCTCCACGACGGTGGCGGATCAACTGGGAAAGGCCGGCGCGGCGTATCCCGGCCGGCTGCGCCGGTTCGCTAGCCGGTGAAGAGTGCCGCCCGCGAAAATTGAAGCCGCGCGGGAATGACACTATAATTGCGGCCCACAGATGGCACTCACCTCGGGAACACTACTGGGGCCTTACGAGATTCAATCGCCGCTGGGAGCGGGCGGCATGGGTGAAGTGTATCGTGCCCGCGACACCCGCCTGGAACGCACGGTAGCCATCAAGATCCTTTCTTCGCAGCTCTCTTCCAATCCTGAGGCCAGGCAGCGTTTTGACCGCGAGGCACGCAGCATCTCCAGCCTGAGCCATCCCAACGTATGCCAGCTTTACGACGTCGGTTCGCAGGACGGTACCAGCTACCTGGTCATGGAGTACCTGGAGGGCGAGACTCTGGCGGGCCGCCTGCACAAAGGCCCGTTGCCCCTCGAACAAGTTTTGAAATGCGGAATCGAAATCTGCGAGGGATTGGAAAAAGCGCACAAGTGCGGAGTGATCCATCGCGATCTGAAGCCCGGCAACATCATGCTGACCAAGAGCGGCGCGAAGCTGATGGATTTCGGACTGGCAAAACCCGTCCTGCCAACGAGTCCGGCGAGTTCAGGGCTCACTCAGACTTTGGCCACTTCCCGGGATCCTCTGACGATGGCAGGCACGGTGGTGGGCACATTCCAATACATGGCGCCGGAGCAGGTGGAAGGCGGGGAAGCCGATGTCCGCAGCGATATCTTCGCTCTCGGTGCTGTGTTGTACGAAATGGTGACGGGAAGGCGCGCGTTCGAGGGTAAGACCGCTGCCTCGACGATTGCGGCGATCCTTGCGGCCGACCCTCCGCCGATCTCAAGCCTGCAGCCGTTGTCCCCGCTTGCGCTCGAAGCGACGGTGAAGAGCTGTCTGGAGAAAGATCCGGACGAGCGGTTGCAAACTGCGCACGACGTTAAACTCCAGCTCAGGTGGATTCAGGAGAGTGGATCGTCGTCCCGCCTGTTGGCCGCCCCTCCCGCTGCACGCAAACTTTGGGATCGAGTGGGCTGGGTCGTGGCGGCAGGGCTGCTGCTTGTGCTATTGGGTTCGGCCGCATGGTGGCTGCGCACTCGCGAGACGTCCCCGGCGATGTACTTCAACAGTTCGGTGCCGTTCCCCACAAATTATGTTGCGTTGTCGCCCGACGGCAGCAGAGTAGCGCTGGTGGCCTATTCGGACCAGGCCAACAAGAACGTAATCTGGCTGCAACAGGTCGGTGGACGGGGCGCGACCGTTCTACCGGGGACAGAAGGTGCGGCCTATCCCTTCTGGGCGCCCCATGGACGTTCGATCGGCTTTTTTGCCGACGGCAAGCTGAAGACCATCGACGTTGCCTCAGGGAGATCAGCGCAATTGGTGGCGGACGCGCCGTTTGGCCGGGGAGGCTCCTGGAGCAAGGACGGTGTCATCCTTTTCACGCCGGACGCGTGGAGCGGGTTGTACCGCGTGCCATCTTCAGGTGGAACGCCGGTACAGGTGACCAAGCCGGAGGTTTCTCAGTTCCAGGTAAGCAATCGCTGGCCCGTGTTTCTGCCTGACGGCCGGCACTTCATCTATCTGGCCTGCAACTTTTCTGGCCGCCTTGACAAGAACTGGATTTTCGTGGGGTCGCTCGACTCCGACGAAAGGCGGCCGATCGTGAACGCCAGCACGAATGCCGTATACACGGATCCGGGGTACTTGCTGTACTGGCGCGACGACGCTCTGGTCGCACAGCGTTTTGATCTTCACACCTACTCGCTCGCGGGCGAACCCCGAATTGTCAGCGATGCGGTGCAGTACTTCCCCCAAACCAATTTTGCCGTCTTCGACGCAGCCGGCGGAACGGTCGTGGAGCAGACCCGTGCGGGAAGGGACGCGAACAAGTCGCAGCTGACCTGGTTCGATCGGCATGGCAAGCCGTTAGGCTTGGTCGGGCCGCCGGAGTCGGTCTCCAATCCTATGCTGTCACCAGACGGGAAACGCGTCGCCGTTGACCAGACCGACACCGATGGCCGGCACGTCAACGTCTGGATCCATGACCTCACCAGTGACCGCTCGGCTCGCCTCGGTTTCGGTCCCTGGCTGGAGCAAGTCACCATTTGGAGTCCCGACGGCAAACAGCTGATATACACCGCGAATGAAAAGCTCTTCTTCAGCCTTTATCTAAAGAACGCGGACGGATCCGGTTCTGCGCAGAGCTTTATGGACTTTGGCACTCCGCAGCAAGGGCCGTGGGATTGGTCTCGTGACGGTAAGTATTTGTTGGTCCGGAAGGAGCGCGAATTGTGGTACGTAACGATGCCGGACCGGCAAGCGCGCCCCCTGTTGCAATCCCAATGGCTCATTCGCAACGCGCAATTTTCGCCCGACGGGAAATTTGTCGCCTATTCCTCGAGCGAGACCGGAACCTGGGAGGTTTACGTATCGCCCTTTCCGGGTTTTGGCAGCAAATGGCAGGTATCGCGCGGCGGAGGAGAACAGCCCCGCTGGCGGCGCGATGGCAACGAGTTGTTCTATCTCGCCCCTGACGGCAAGTTGATGGCAGTGGGTGTGAAGACTGGTGCCGGCTTCGAATCCGGCACGCCCGCCGCGTTATTTCTGACTCACCCGCGGCAACCTCTCTCCGCTATGGATTTCTTTTCTTACGACGTGACTGCGGACGGCCAGAGATTTCTGGTCAACACAAAACTGGACACATCCAATTCCGCGCCCTTGTCGGTCATCCTGAACTGGTCCGCGGAAATTGAGAAATGATCTTCGGGAGGACGCAGCTCCAGTTCAGAAGCGAGAGGGGGCAGCAAAGGACCAGACAGCCAGCTCGAATCATCGAACCGCCGTTTGGTGCTTCAGGAAATCATTTTGGCATTCGACAGCCGAAGCGCGAATGGCGGCGTACTCTGGCGCCTCCCGAATGCCGGCCAGAAGGGGATCGGTGTCCATCGCAGGATACGCGCAATAGTGTTGCTCGACGGCATGGCGAATCATCCTCAGCGCGGCTTCTTTCTGGCCGCAAAAGGCATCCCATCCAGCCTCGAAGTACTTTGCTTCCGAATCTGCAACAGCCGTGTTGATGCCATCATAGTGGGCTACGAGCGGAGCGATCCTGGACGCCGGCTGTTTCTCGATGCAGGCTTGCAACAATTCGCGCCCAGAATCTGCAGTGTTAGGCATTGTGGTCAGCGCCTCCGCGAACCGGTTCTGTCGCAGACGCACATCAGCAGCAATTCCCTTTGAAAAGTCACCTGGGGGACCAGCCTGCAGGTACTCGATAGCGCGATCAAACCTGCCCAATTCCAATAAAGTGATGGCGCAGCTCGGAGCCGAGGGGCTGTGCGGATCGAGCGCCAGCAGGTGGTCACATTCGCGGGCGGATTCTTCCAGCAAACCCGCGTAGCGCAGCACGTACGACAGGGTTCCTCGGGCCGCCAGGCTATCCGGCCTGCGCCGCAACAGCGACTGGGCCTCATCGTAGGCCTGCTCGAGCTGGCCTCGTTCAATGCGGCGGTCAATCAGGTTTGTAGCTGCTTCCACCAGGTTCGGATCCAGCAGCAACGCGTGCTGAAAAGCCTCGATGGCGCGGGTATCCGCCGCGTTGTCCTGGCTGGAGAAAGGCAGAACCTCGGCATGATAACGGCGGCCCAGCGACACCCAAGCCGGTGCGTAGGTCGGATCAAGTTTCACGGCCTGTTCGAGAACGGAGATTCCGTCCAGATTGCCGGGGTCATCGAACGTCACGGCGAGACTGCGCAGGTATAGGGAATACGCTTCCGCATTCCTGGGTACACCCGGGTTGGCACCAGCTTTCGACCCCGAAAGAAGTGGGACCAAGTCTTGACGGATGTGGAAGGTAATTTGTTCCCGCAATCCGATCAGATCTTTCTCGTCACCGACGATGGTTTCTCTCCATAGGACACGGTTGCTCGCAACTTCGGTGCTTTCCAGAGTTACTTGCAGCTGGCTGCCTTGGTTCACGTAATGGCCGCTGATCACGTACTTTGCCTTCAGCTCCCGGCCCACGGCCTGGGGATCGCGATCCGACTGCGCATACTCGCGAGCAGCACTAAACGGCCGAACATTGATCGAAGGGCTGTAGGTGAGCGCGGTGACGAGTTCATCGGGAACCGCCAGTTGCAGGAAATCCATGTTCTTGTCTGAACCGAGATTCCGCAAGGAGAGAACTGCAACCGTAGTGAATTGTGTGTGTGCAAGCGAAGAACTTTGGCGTAGGAACGACCACCAGAATCCGGCGGCGGTCACAATGAAAGCTAGGGTCACTGTCAGAACCCTTCGCTCAAAGTTGCGCCGTGATTGAATCTCCGGAAGTCGATTTGGCTGATCACCCGGCGGAGACGGAGCGATTGGCGTCTGCGGCACGATCTCGACGTCCCCGACAAATCGGTACCCTTTTCCTACGACGGTTTCGAGATATTTAGGACTCGCGGGATCGTCCTTCAAGGCAAGGCGAATCTTGCGGACCGCGGCATTGATGCTCTGGTCGACGTCCACGAACACGTCTTTACCCCACAGCTTTTCGACAATATCCTCACGGGTTACAAGCTGGTTCTTCTTCTGCAAGAAGAAGATCAGCAGGTCGAGGGGCTGGCGCTCCAACTTCACTCGCCGTCCGTCCAGGCTTAGTTCGTAACGGGCAATGTCGATGCGGGGTTTGCCGGCTTGGACCTCTTGAGGCATAGAAATCGTCCATAACTATACCCCTTCATTGACAGATGGCGTAAGTCTCGACATGTCAAGGTGGTAGCGCGTCAGGGAAAATTCAGACTTAAATCACACCGCTTCCATTGCCAGGGTTCAGCCCAAATAGTAAGACTCACCGCGGGCTTGAAGAATTAGGGGAGCTGTTGATCTCCGAAAGAAACTCAAACCCCATCAAAAGGAGGAATCTTGCCATGCTCGGTCAAAGAATGTTCGGTCAAGAATCGATGAAAGGTACTTCGCGGAACCGACTCGTCCGGACCGCTGCCATCGCCTTGGTGGCGATCGGCACCTTGTTCGCGAGCGTAATCGCCAATGCCGCTTGTGGCGACCCAGCGGCGACCAAGTCAGGGGTGGCTCTCAAACTGCCGTTCCTGGCACAACCCAATGGAGAAGGCAGACGGGCCAGCAGCAACAACTCAATCGTGGGCTTGTGGCATGTCACCTACGATACGGCTGGCCAGCTGTTCTACGAGTCCTTCGATCAGTGGCACAGCGATGGAACGGAGCTCGAGAACCCGAATCTCCCACCGATCGGGGGAAGCGTATGCGTGGGCGTATGGAAGCTGACGGCCAATGGGGTTGTCCAACTCAATCATGTGGGCTGGAACTTCGACTCGAACGGGAATTCCACGGGGACGTTTTCTCTTGGGGAAAGAAACACCGTGAGCGCGGACGGCAATACGTACCAGGGTGTATTCGACTACAAATCCTATGACATCGACGGGAACCTCCTCGTGGAGATCAAAGGCACACAAACGGCAACACGGATCACGGTCCATTGATCGACAGGAGCGTGACGGGGGACGGATCTGCAGATGATCCGGCCTCCAAAATATTGAGCCGGTACCGAAACCCGTGTGAATCCCATCGCTGCCCGTGCTATTCTTCCGGCTTCGCCCGCAAGAACAGTTCGCCCCTCTCCGTGGAAGCGATTTTGTTTACAAGCGGGCAATAATCCGGAGGATCCTTTGACATTCTCGCGCCGTGATTTCGTGAAGACGTCAGTGCTCGGAGCCGTCGCCGCCGGGGTCGGAGCGTATGCAGCGATTCCTGAAGCGCTTGCCGAAACCGGCCAGCCGGGCCGCACTCCGCAGCCCGATTCCCCGAAGCTCCCGATCATACTCTGCGCCAACAACGGCTATGCCTATGTGGAGGCCGCGTACGCCTTCCTCAAAGGCGGCGGCGACACCCTCGATGCCGGCGTCCGGGTGGTGAAAGGCCCGGAGGATGATCCCAACGACGACTCGGTTGGCTTGGGCGGTTTGCCCAACGAGGAAGGCGTGGTGGAACTCGACTCCTGCTGCATGCACGGACCCACGCGCCGTGCGGGTTCGGTGGGCGGAGTGCGCAACATCAAGAATGTGTCGATGGCCGCGAAGGCGGTGATGGAGCGCACCGGCCACGTCATGCTGGTCGGCGAAGGCGCGGAGCGATTTGCCGTGGCCATGGGCTTGCCACGCGAGAATCTGCTGACCGAGCGCTCGCGCAAAATCTGGTTGCTGTGGAAGGAATTCAATTCCGACCGCGACTGGTGGGGACCGGGCCTGGCCGATCCGCATTGGCATCCGCCCGCGCCGGAATCGAAACCGCAGGCTGATCTTTGGCAGAACCGAATTCAGCAACTGCAGAGGCGTGCCGCCGATCTCGACATCGAGCCTGAGTTCCAACTCGCGGCTGTTAGGCGTGTGCTGTTTCCGCCCTCGGGCACCATTCACTGCTCGGTTCTAAATGGGAAAGGCGAGATGTCGGGCATCACCACCACCAGCGGACTGGCGTTCAAACTGCCTGGGCGTTGCGGCGATTCGCCCATCATCGGCGCCGGCTGCTATACGGATCAGGAGGTGGGTTCCGCCGGAGCCACGGGTGCCGGGGAAGAGAACATCAAGGTCGCCGGCGCTCACACCATCGTCGAGAACATGCGCCATGGCATGTCTCCGCAGGAAGCCGGCATGGACGCGCTCAAACGCATCGCGCGCAACTACAACGGCGACATGACCAAACTCCGCTACATGGACATGACGTATTACGTTCTGCGCAAAGACGGCGCGTACGCGGGCGTGTGCCTGTGGGAAGGATATTCCGCGGGGCATCCGCACAAGTTCGCCGTGCATGACGGGACGCTGAGGTCGGAAATTGCGACGCCTCTGCTCAAGGGATACTCGCAGGAATGGCCGCCGATGCCAACCATCCCGGAGGAGTTGAAGAAAGATTCGGAGTATTTGAAGTAAAAAACGGGATCTTGGGCGTGAGGTCTTAGGTCTTAGCGCGGTCTCCATAGGGCGTTGCTTTCAACTGGCAACGAGAGACCACTGTCCTGAGACCCACACCTAACACCCAAGACCCCCGCTGCTTACGAGAACCTCACCTTCACATCTGGTCCCTTCTCCAAGTGGATGCTTTCCACAAAGCGCACCTTGCCAGTGCGCAGCGTCAGAATCACGGACGAGGTCCGCGTACCCTCGCCGAAGAAGCGCACGCCCTTCATCAGCGCGCCGTCGGTGACGCCGGTCGCGGCGAAGATCAGTTGCTTGCCGGGAGCGAGGTCTTCGGCTTCGTAAATGCGGTTCTTGTCTTTGATGCCCATGCGCGCCAGGCGCTCTTCCTGGTCGGGCTGCACGACGAGGCGTCCCAGCATGTATCCATTGAGGCAGCGGATGGCGGCGGCCGTAATCACGCCTTCGGGCGCGCCGCCCGAGCCCATGACCGCGTGCACCCCAGTGCCGATAACGGCTGCGGCGATTCCGGCGGAAAGGTCTCCATCACCGATTAGTCGAATCCGCGCTCCAGCCGCGCGAATGTCGGCAATCAGCTTTTCGTGACGCGGGCGGTCGAGCACGATTACGACCAGGTCTTCCACGTCGCGCTCCAGTCGCTTGGCAATGTTCTTGAGGTTGTCGGCGACGGGTGCATCCAGCTCGACCGCATCCTTACACGATGGTCCGACGACGATTTTTTCCATGTAGCAGTCCGGAGCGTTGAGCAGGCCTCCGCGCTCCGATGCCGCGAGCACGGTGATCGCGCCGGGCGCGCCCGTGGCACACAAGTTCGTACCTTCCAGCGGATCGACCGCGATGTCGACATCGGGAACCTCGGTGCCATCGGGGAACTCGGCGCCGACTTTTTCGCCGATGTAGAGCATGGGTGCCTCGTCGCGCTCACCCTCGCCGATCACGATGGTCCCGCGCATCGGGATCGTGTCCATGGTTCTCCGCATGGCCTCGGTGGCGACCTGGTCACTGAGCTTGCGCTCGCCTTGTCCCATGGTGCGGGCCGAAGCGATAGCGGCCACCTCCACCACGCGCAGGAAACGCGATGCCAGGTCGCTCTCAATGTTCTCTCCGTAAGTGCGGGCCTTGCCTTCTGGACGAGTCTGCGTACCCATTCTGATCTCCCCGGCGCCTTATGATGCAGTGGTTACGCGCCGGGTTGAGACTATAGCGCAATCGCATGCCGGATTGAAAGGCGGGCCCCGACGTTGAAACGATTCCGCGCCTTCCCGCACTATGAGTCAGCGGCACTTCGGAGGTTTCTATGTCGGCTATCGCTGATCGCGCGCTATCGATTGCAAGGCCTGTGGCGATGTCACCACACTTCGCGTGGATTCCTCTCCTGGGAGGCCTTTGGGTGGTAACGAATGTTGCCCTGGGAGGCCTGGGAATCTACATCAACTGGCCGGCTACGTGCGCGTTCGCCGCCGGCTTGATCAACGGCACGTTGCTGGCGGCGATTGCCGTGTCGACCGCGAGCGAGCGATTTCAGGCCGGCACCACGGGACTGCTAAGCGGACTCAGCCTGAGCGCTCTGCGCAACGACGGCAGCATGGTGTGGAAGGCGATGCAGGGCCTCCACGGACTTGTGGACAATGTGCTGCGTGCGACTGGCATGGAGCTCAGCGAGAAACTGCATCACACCATCGAGCAGGAAGCTCTGTACATGATCTGGACGATCGTGTTTGTCGTGATGGCCTCGCTGATCGCGGAGTGGGTCCAATCGGCCCGGGCTCAACGCAATAAGCAAAGTCAGACCGGAATCGTATCTGGCTGATTCGAATATTTGATCTTCGGGCCGCCGGGCGCCGTGGTATTCTCGCAGACCTGCTGCGAAAATAAATGCCATGCCCGATCCGCGCCCGTTGACTTTTCTCTGCATCACCACCTACGAAAAAGGTCAGGAGTTCATGCGCGAGTGCAAGCGCCAGCGCTGCCGCGTGATCCTGCTGACGGCGGAAAAATTGCGCGATGCCGATTGGCCGCGCGAAAGCCTCGACGATACGTTCTACGTTCCGGCCGACATTGCCCTCGTCGACATCGTTGGGGCAGTGACCCATCTCGCGCGTTCCCACAAACTGGATCGCATTGTCGCGCTCGACGAATACGACATGGAAACCGCGGCCACGCTGCGGGAACATCTGCGCATTCCGGGCATGGGCCTCACGACGATGCGCTATTTCCGCGACAAACTGGCCATGCGTATGCGCGCCCTCGATCGTGACGTGCGCGTGCCGGACTTTGTTCCGGTCGTGAACCACGCAGACATCCGTTACTATCTTGAGCACGTGCCGGGACCGTGGGTGCTGAAGCCGCGGCAAGAGGCATCGGCGATCGGGATCAAGAAGATTCACGCCGCTGGGGAATTATGGCCGCTGCTCGATCAACTGGGCGACAAGCAGTCTTCGTATCTGCTGGAGAAGTTTCTGCCCGGCGACGTTTTTCACGTGGACTCGGTCGTGTCGGAGAGCGAAGTCGTTTTTGCCAATGTCAGCAAATATGGCAAGCCTCCGATGAACGTGGCTCAGGGCGGCGGAATCTTCACGACGTTCACTGTGCCCCGCGGGAGCGAGGAAGATTCCGGGTTACGTGCAATCAATCGCGACCTGATTGCGGCCTTGGGGCTGGTGCGCGGAGTGGCACATGCCGAGTTCATCAGGGCGCACGCCGACGGGCATTTTTACTTTCTCGAATGCGCGGCGCGTGTGGGTGGAGCCTACATCAACGAGATGGTCGAGGCCGCCACCGGAATCAATCTGTGGCGGGAGTGGGCTCGTATCGAAATCGCCGGCGGCGACGGCAGCTACCAACTGCCGCAGGTCCGCGAAGGATATGCGGGCGTGATTCTTTCCCTGGCGCGCCAGGACGACCCGGACACCTCCGCCTACAGCGATCCGGAAGTGTTCTTGCGAATCAAGAAGCATCACCACGCCGGCTTGGTGCTGCAATCCGCGGATCCACACCGCATTCCGATGTTGCTCGAAGGTTACGCGCGACGCTTTGCGGAAGAATTTCTGGCGGTCGAGCCGCCGCGAGACAAGCCGACTGCCTAGCCTGTTAGCTGAAGCCTTTAACCGCAAAGCTCGCGAAGAAAACAACGCGAAGGGCGCAAAGAAAAGCAATTGGAAAGTTTCTCTTTGCGTTCTCCGCGGGTTTTCTCTGCGCTCTCGGCGGTTAAAGTTTTCGCGTACAGCTTGTCGATTTAGCCTTTGCGCAAGGGAAGACTCGCGGTGGATGTTTCTGCGCGCACTCGACAGCTCCGTCTGCTAACATCTGCGCATGAGCACAACCACCAGCGAACATCCAGTGCCAGCGGAAAAATCCGCGCCAGAGCGCCCGGAACGCAAAGAGGCGATCTACCTTTTTACCGAGAAATACGTCGCCGATAAGAGCGAGATCGCGCGCCGCTTCATCGAAACCCGCACCCGGCTCAACGCTAACGTCGACAAGGCCAACAATTTTCTGGTGAAGCGCTTCTACAATATCGACCACAACACCTATCTCGAAGGCACGCTGCCGGCAAAGACGAAAGAGTTGATGGGACTCGTGGCCTCGGCCTGTCTGCGTTGCGACGACTGCATCTACTACCACGCGATCCAGGCCTACCGCCTGGGCGTGACCCGCGTCGAGCAGGAAGAATCACTCAACGTCGCGCTGGTGGTAGGTGGCAGCATCGTGGTCCCGCATCTGCGGCGAGCGTATGAGTTGCTGGAAGAGATTTATGGATAGCCGTGGCCACCGTCCGCGCGATCTTAGCGACGCTTCTCACTTAAACGCCTTTGCTAAGCGCGAAATATCCACAGACAGCCCTAAGCGTGCCTCCGAGTCGGTCTGGTTGATCTGTGCAATTCGGTTCGCATACCTGTAAACGATGGGCAGGTCAACACCAGGAACTAGTGGAACGCTCAGCTCGGATTCGAATGTGTATTGCGGTTTCTGACTCGTCTGCCATTTTGCTTCGCCACTGAAAGTCAATCGCACTGGAGTCTTTCCCCACGCTGAACCGGGCTTTGTGAGATCTCCCTGGAAGCTAGTAGCGAACCTCCCCCCTTTCGAGTCCACTGCCGATTTGCGATCAGTGTAGTCGCCGCTCGCGTTTACCGTCCAATTGATTCGCGGGCTGACCCCGTAATCGAAGATCAACTCGATGCGGTGGTCGTTGTTGCCCTTGGCGTCACGAATATCAGCGGTGTAAGAGATAGACAACTGCCGCCCTTTGCTGATTTCATCATACTTATTCTGAATCGTATTCCGTTCTTGCGAGAAAGGCTGAATGGAATCTTCGATCAGCGCTTCTGCCCGCTTCGTGGTATCTGGACTCAAACTGGTGAGTGTGGCCTGAAAGTCTGCATCGGTCCTAAGGTGATCCGTTATGAATGAGGCAAACTTGAGCGGATCGGGGTTTCCATGTGCATCAACCGAAGAGGGATTGAGCGCAGCGAACATAAGCTTCTCGATCCGATCTATTAAGGAACTAGAAGCACTTGCGGCGTTGGATACATCTTTCTGAACCTGATCCAGGATCTTTAAGTTCTTCTTGGTGTACAGCTCACGACCGTTGATCAAAAGCACCTTCGCCCCATAAACCGTTGCTGGTTTATCGGTATTGTCGGTCGCCTGCGCCGATGCAGCTGTTCCGACGGTGAAGGAGAAGCGGCGCGAGAAGATGTGATCCGCGTAAAATTTCGGATCTGTGGGACTTACCTTGTTAAGTCCCGCAAGGAGCGCGTAGAGACTCGCAGTCGCAGTCGTTGTACCCGCGGCTCCGGAGTTGCTCGTGGCTCCTCCGGATGTAAACTGGGACAGACCAGGAGTAACCGGTATGACATTTGCAGCGATGCTGAAAAAATCGGTCGCTGAACTCTGGTCAACCAGTGATGTCGACCTTTGATCCGTGGATGGGGACTCTCTCTGTCGGTCCGAGCCTTGTCCATTCTGCCCCACAGTCTCGTTATTAAGGGTCGCGGTTCGCTGGTCTAGAAGCGTCTTTATTTGCGTCTCGACCCAGCCGTTGATGCCAGCCTGGGTTTGCCCCAGGGACACAGTGGAAACTCCGACGAGGACCAGCACGGCAATCAGATTCTTCATTGGACAAGCACCACCGTAAAGGATTCTGGCGCTATATCTGTAGGCGCACCGGTGTAACTGATTTGCAAGACTGTCGAAACAGCTCCGGTTGGGCCGCGTAACTCGACCGTGTAGGTGTAGTTTGCGTTCGTAAAGAAAGAGAGGCGCAATTCCAGCAATTCCAGTTGCTGAATGTCCGAAGGGTTCTTCAAATGATCCCATTCGTACTTAGCCGCGGTTGGAAATCCGGGAAGGTCACTTGCTTCATACAGCGCTCCCTTGACGCTGCTTGCGAACGTAAAAATCGGACGGGGTCCGCCTACGTCCACAGTAAAATGGAGAAATTGACCTGTAGTCGTTGAGACCTTGACCACGTCTGGATTGTCCACAGTTGGTGTTCGGGTGACTGCCATTGATCCTCCTTTAGCGATCCAACATCGCAGACCGGAAATGCAGGGCGTTGGCAAACATCATGAGTCAACGACCTACGACGTCCCCACGTTCCCTGCCGCCTTCTTGGTCAGATACGCTCCCTGGCCGAGGCGAATCCCGCCAGGACGGTTGTATCTACGTCCGGCAGCCGCCATCAACGTCTGAAAGGTGCTCATGGCAAGCTCCTCTGCGTTTTCGTGCTGCGTCCTCGGCGTTGGGTGGGGCAGGGGATTCTCCTGGTCCGCACACGACGACACTGGGCTGCGCAAGGCCGCTGACTCTACTTTTGTTGGTGTCACGCCCGAGGACGATGCGAGCGACAAGGGATGCCGCTATTGGGGAGAAGGCTCGTCGCCCTCACTTGGCAGCGAACATACTCCACGAAATACAAAAGCCCGCAAGAACTCAAAAGCTGTTACGAATTTGGAAATCGACCTCTTGGACGCGGGCATTCCGAGAGCATCACTCGCCACTCCCTCGACTATCCGGCGGAAAATGAATGGCTAAGAATCGCTGGAACTGCCTGTCTGAAGCGGAGTTTCGCGGTGTTACAAAAACAGAACAGATATCTTACGTGCGACCACTCAGAGCAGTCCTAACCAGGACAGGATCGTGATCCCGCACTTACGCACAAGAGCGCGCACGACTAACCTGACTCGACAAGTTCTAGAACGCGTCAATCCCAGTCACACTCTGCCCAATGATCAGCGAGTGCACGTCGTGCGTGCCTTCGTAGGTCTTCACCGACTCCAAATTCATCATGTGACGCATGATGGGATAGTCGTCGGCCACGCCGTTCGCGCCGAGGATGTCGCGCGACAGGCGGGCGCACTCCAGAGCCATCCAGACGTTGTTGCGCTTCGCCATCGAAATGTGCTGATGCTCCACTTTACCCGCATCTTTCAGGCGGCCCACCTGCAGCACCAGCAACTGCGCCTTGGTGATTTCGCTGATCATCCACGTAAGCTTGTCTTGCACCAGTTGGTGCGAGGCGATGGGCTGATCGCGCCACTGCTTGCGCAGCAGCGAATATTGCAGCGCGCAGTCGTAGCAGGACATGGCCGCGCCCAGCGCTCCCCAGGCGATGCCATAGCGTGCCTGGTTCAGGCACATCAGCGGAGATTTCAGGCCGCCGGTTTTCGGCAGCAAATTCGCCTCGGGAATGTGGACATCCTGCAGCGACAGCCCGGAAGTCACCGACGCGCGCAGCGACCACTTGCCGTGAATGTCGTCGGCCTTGAATCCGGGGCGGTCGGTTTCTACTAGGAAGCCGCGAATCTTGTCGTTCTCGTTCTCGACCTTCGCCCAGATGATCGCAACATCGGCGATCGAGCCCGACGTAATCCACATCTTCTCGCCGTTAATCACATATTCGTTGCCGACTTTCTTGGCGCGCGTGCGCATGCCGCCGGGATTCGAGCCGAAGTCAGGCTCAGTCAGTCCGAAGCAGCCGAGCTTTTCGCCCTTTTGCATCGGAGGCAGCCACGTCTGTTTCTGCTCGTCGCTACCAAATTCGTAGATCGGATACATGCACAGTCCCGACTGCACGCTCACAAAGCTGCGCACGCCCGAGTCTCCGCGCTCCAGTTCCTGCGTCATCAGGCCGTATTCCACGTTGCCCATCCCGGCGCAGCCGTAGCCTTTGAGGGACGCGCCGAAGAATCCCATCTCGGCCATGGGCTTTACCAGTTCGCGCGGAAAGCGCCCGGCTCGGTTGCATTCCTCGATGATGGGGACGAGATTATCTTCAATAAACTGGCGCGTGGAGTCGCGGACCAGGCGTTCTTCGTCGGTCAGCAGGGCATCGTACTGGATGAAATCGACACCGCGAAATTTGATGGCAGGCATGATGATCTCCTGATGAAGTGGGTTCCCCAGGACCGGGCGCACGCCGGAGGGCAAACATATGACGGTAGCAGGGGCGAGGGATACGGGTCAACAGCGCGCAGTCCGCGTTCTGCGAGATTCCGTCTATTCGTTGCGCAACGCCTGTATTGGGTCTACCTGCGTTGCCCGGAGCGCCGGGAGGCACATGGCGGAGAGGGAGACCACGAGCAGGATGAGCGCCGAGATGCTATATACAGAGGGGTCAAAAGCGTCGATATGCATCCATGAATCCCTGGTGAGGCGCATCCAGGCCCAAGCGGCCGGCATGGCCATTGCCAGTCCGAGGAGAAAGCCGAGGGCGATCTGGCGAAGACCTCTTTTCATCACGGAGCGGAAGATCGACTGGCGGGTCGCTCCCAGCGTCATCTGAATGCCGAACTCGCGCGTGCGCTGGCTGACGGCGAAAGTGAGCACGCTATAGACGCCGGTGATGGCCAGGACTACTGCGATGCCGGCCATGAAGAGGATGATCTTAGCTAGGGAGCGCATGTCCGTGGCGTTGCTTTCAAGGAAATCCCAGATGGTGGACGGCGTACCCTCTTGCGTTGCATCTAGGCTCTTGACGATCTCTTCGATGGATGCAGCGACAGGCGCGGCGGTGCCGCTGAACTGCACAAAGAGCTGGCCATCGAGCGCTTGCCCATTGCGCAACGTATAGAGCCTGGGCCCGTCGAGGATGCTCAAGCGTTCCGAGCGCGTGTCACCGGCTACCCCAATCACGACCAGATGCCTGTCGTCCGGTGTGACGACGATTTTGCCGACAGGGTCGCGATCGGCCCAGAATGCTTTCGCGAATGTCTGGGAGACGATGGCGACCTGGGTGCCGTTGTTGTCGGAGACGTCGGAGCGCAGGAAGGAGCGGCCCTGCATCAGGGGGATGCCGAAGGTGGAAAAGAACTTCGAAGACACGTTGTCGATGGATGCGGGACGCCCCTGCCCCCGGCTCTGTGTTTCGAGACGAACCTCGCTGACGGGCGCCGCCCTCAAGGGCGCGAGGCTACCCCAGGCCAAGGACTGCACTCCGGGGACCTGGAGGATGCGCGACTCCAGCGAGCGCTCGAAGGCCAACGCCGAAGCTTCCGTGTAGGGAGGAATCTCCACTTCAAGTGGAACGGTCATCGTGTGACGGGTTTCAAAGCCCGGATCGGTGTTGATGATCGAAAAAGGCAGACGCGCGAAGAGAACGGCGATGGCGAGAAGCACGAAGCTCATGGCAAGCTGCACCACGATCAGACCGCCTGTCATATGCGATCGCATGGTGGCCGAACCCTCGCGTCCCTTCAGCGCAGTGACCAGATCGAATCGAAATGACTCGCGCATAGGCGCGAGGGCAGAAGCCGCAGTGGCAATGAGTACAAGAGCAGCAAGATAGCCAAAAACGTTCCAGTCCGGCCGTATGACGGTCGCGACCCCGGCCGCGGCCGGATCGATGGCTGAGAAGAGGAGAAAAGGAAAACGGCTGGCCAGATAAATGCTCGCCAGGCCAGCGGTGGCAGCCGTAAAGAAGCTCTCAAGCGCCAGCATGCGGATGAGCCGCGCGCGTCCGGCGCCGAGGGCAAGTCGGACCGCGATTTCTCCGCGGCGCGTGATGGAGCGCGACAGGAAGAGCATGGTCACGTTGGTGCATGCCAGCAGCAGCACTAGGGCGAGGGGCCCCAAAATCAGGGCCATGAGAATCATTGCTACCGATTGCATTGCAGGATTGCGAATGAACGATCCATCGGTGAGCACCAGTGAGGTCTTCCGGTCCAGCGTAAACACTCCCTGCTCGAAGTTGGATCGGTCACGTCGGCGGATGATCGTCTCCAACTCCGCTGTTGCATCGGCACGCGAGTGTCCGCGGCGCAGGCGCCCGGCAAGCGTCAGCCAGGCCCAGTTGGGATTATGGAAGGCGCTGTTGCCATGATTGAATGCGGGCTGCAGGCTGTAAGGCATCCAGACACCCCCGGAAATTATGTTGGCCGAGTGATCGGAGGTGACGCCCACCACTGTCAGCGGCTGGTGGCTGATATGGATGACCTTTCCAATGATGAGCGGGTCGGACGAGTAATAGTCTCTCCAGAAATGCTCGCTGAGCACGGCAATTTGCACTGGGGTTCCCGGAGTACACTCATCGGGATTGAAAAATCGGCCCATGAGCGGACGATCGATTCCGAAAACGCGAAAGTAGTTACAGGTAACGAGGATCGAGTCTCCACCTGGCCGGCGTACGTCGTCGAGCGTGGTGGCGATCGTCTGCCATGCCGCTATATCGGCGAGTGAGCGCGCTTGGGCTTGAATCGCGTCGTAGTCTTCTGCGTTGAAGGAAGAGTCCCTGGCCTGTCCGAGATACCAGCCCTGATAGCGGGGATAGATCTGGACAAAGCTGGCGGGATCTTTCTTTGTTGGAGGGTTGAGGAACAAGAAGTTGAGGATGGCGAAGACACCAGCATTCAATCCGATGCCGACGGACAGAGCCAGCACCATGACAAAGGTCAGGAGCGGCGTCCGGCGAGCGGAGCGGATGGCGTAGAGAACGTCTTGCCGGTCAATCCACATCTCGGCGTCTCCTCAAAACCTTCGAAAGACAAGCTTCGCAAAAGCAGAGTCGGTTGGCAAGATTTCGTGCTCGGTTGAGGCACTCACTTCTGCACCTCTAATTCATAACGGCCTGTGAATTGGTGCGTGCTATGTGCTGCCACCCCGTAGCGTAAGCCGGCCGCGAGCTGCGAACCGGCGCGAACCTATTCTCACGTTTTCAGGAAGCTCCGGTGTATGCTGGTCGCGTTTTTCTTTCCCGATCAAGGAGCCACCATGGCATCGAGTATCAAGAACCGGTTTCTTACAGCAGTGGCGATGAGTGGAACCTTCTTAGCGACGAATGCTGCGCTCGCCCAAAAAGTCGTCGTCGACGCCGACCCCGCCCATGTGGCCAACACATTCAGCCCCGTCCGCTCTCTGGGTGCGGCCATCGATCGGCTGCGCACCGGTACTCCGGACCATCTGCTGAAAGATCCGCTACTGCACGAAATCCTCGGCGCGGGATGGCAGACCGTGACCTATCGCCAGAACACCGAGCTGATGGTCGAGGCCTGGCATTGGAATCCCGCTGGGAAGTGGAGCAACGCTGACAAGCAGGAAGGCTACTTCGTGGGCAGCGCCGAGCCCACCGCGGAAATGATTCACAGCTCCTGGGCCTACCCGCTGCCGCATCGAGGCTTCAGCCGCGGCGACGGAAATGGCTGGTCGCGCCTCACCGATGGAGATCCCAACTCGTACTGGAAGAGTAATCCGAACCTGACCAAAGCCTTCACCGGCGAAGATGACTCGCTGCATCCGCAATGGGTGATGATCGACCTCGGCAGCAAGATTGACATGAACGCCATCCGCATCGCGTGGGCCGATCCCTACGCGAAACGTTACTCGGTTCAATTCTGGACCGGCGAACTCGAACCCTTCTACGAGGGCACCACGAAAGGCACGTGGCAGACGTTTCCGCTGGGCAACATCACCGAAGGCAAGGGCGGCACGGTCACGCTCAAACTTGTTTCGTGGATGATTCCCGTCCGCTACATCCGCATCTGGATGACCGAATCTTCCAACACCTGCGACAGTCATGGTTCAGCCGACAAACGCAACTGCGTGGGATACGCCATCAACGAACTCTACGCCGGAGCGCTCTCGTCCGACGGAGCGTTCAACGATTACGTCACGCACTTCCCCAGCCGCGATCAGACGGTCACGTGGCCGTCATCGGTCGATCCATGGACTGCGGCTACCGATCTCGACCAATCCCGCGGCGACCAGGTGGGCTTTGATTTCTTCATGACCAGCGGCATCACGCGCGGACTTCCAACGATGGTCCCGATCGCGATGCTCTACGCCACGCCTGAAGACGCGGCCAACGAAATTGCCTATCTCTACAAGCGCCACTATCCCATTTCATACGTCGAGATGGGCGAAGAGGCCGACGGGCAGCACATGCTCCCAGAAGATTACGGCGCGTTGTACGTACAGTTCGCGACCGCGATTCACAAGCTGGTGCCCGAAGCCAAACTCGGAGGCCCGCCCTTCGAAGGCACCTTCGGCGACGTCGAAGTCTGGCCTGATGCCAACGGAAAAGTCTCGTGGCTCGGACGCTTCGTCGACTATCTGAAGGCCCACGGCCGTCTTAACGACTTCACATTCTTCTCGTTCGAACATTATCCGTATCAGGACCGTCCGTCCTACTCCTGGGCCGATCTCTATCCCGAGCCCGGCTACGTCAGGCACATCGTGCAAGTCTGGAAAGACAACGGCTTGCCGCCGAATATTCCATTCTTCATGACCGAAGGCAACATCGGAGGCGGAGCGCCTCCGTCGAGCGTGAAGGCTGGCCTGTGGCTGGCGGATTACGTCGGCACCATGATGAGCGAGGGCGCAGGCGCGACTTACTATTTCCACTACATGCCGTACCCGGCAAACACCAGCGGTTTCGGAAATTTCTTGTTGATCGATGCCGACTATAAAGTGAAAGGCTATCCGCCGCAGTATTTGGCTGCGCAGGTCATCACCAAAGAGTGGGTGCAGCCCATCGACGCGCCGCACAAGCAGTTCAAGGCTTCAAGCGACGTGAACGATGCAGCTGGAAATGTTCTAATCACGGCCTACGCGGTCGAGCGGCCGGACGGGCAGTGGTCGGTGATGATGGTGAACCGCGACCAGTCCAACGACCATGCGGTGAAAGTCGCATTCGCCGGTGCAGGAGGCAAGAAAGATCGCCACTTCGCGGGCCACGTAGACCGCATCACTTTCGGCTCCAACGAATATCAGTGGCACCGGGAGGGGACAGGCGGACACGCGGACCCGGATGGTCCGCCCTCGAAGTCGACAGTGGACGGCGGCGCGGACGCGCTCTACCAGCTTCCGAAAGCGTCGATCACCGTGCTGCGCGGGCGGATCGGAGAGTGAACAAAGCCGTGGCTGGGATTTACTTGTGCGTCTGAGAGAATCGCGGAATCCAGCGCGGCACCGATCGTCTGTATTCTTCATAGGATTCGCCAAACTGGCGGCGCAGCGTGGGCTCTTCATAGAAGACGACGAACAGTTCAACCGGTATGCAGAAGAATGCCGCGTACCCCAGGAGCACCGCGGAGCGGAACGTCATCGCCTCGCCAAAAATCACTCCGAAAACGCCGATATACATTGGGTTTCTTACATAGCGGTGCAGGGCGGTAGTGACAAGAAACTTCGTAGGAGCGATGGGCGCGGGCGTGCCCAGTCCGCGAACCGCGAATTCCCAGGCGCAGCGGAAGTAAACAGCCGCTCCCAGCAAAATGACGAGAATGCCGAACCACGTCAGCGGTCCGCGCTCTGGCCTCGGGAAGCCGCTCAGTAGCCAGTGCGGGACCAGTCCGAGCACCGTCCCGGGCACGCAGATCGTGAACAGAATCGTTTTGAAGATCGGTCCCAGCGCACGCGTCATTTCAGCTCAAAAAGCTAAGCCGCAAGACAGCCGGCACCACCTTACTGTAAAATCTATCAGGACGGAAGAGCATCGAGACGCAGCTTCACAGTCTTCCACAGTGGATCCCCGTAGTTCCAGATTAAGATTTCGGAGACATTCCATCCACAAACATCCGCTATAGCACGAAGCGGATCGCGCTGCGCAAAAAATTTGATGTAAATACGAAGAAATCAGGAGACCCAACATGGCCGTAGGCGCCAAGATCGCAAAAACAGCCGACCGCAAGAAGATCATGGACACCACCAAGAGCACCGATTGCCCCAAGTGCGGCAAAGCCACACGCATCGTCAAGCGGGTCAAAGACCGCGAACGCGGCATCCCAGGCGGGGTTTACATCTCATGCTCGGCGTGTGAGTTCTTCGAGAAGCTGTAAGGATGGTTCAGAGCTTAGCGATTAGACTGGAGACCCGACTACATCCGATTTTGCAGATTGCTGACGAAGCGCGGCCTCGATGTAGGCGGATCGCTTGGCGGCGGCCGCCAAGCGATCCACTTCTTTCAATACATCCGACGATAGGCTGATCGATATCCTTACTTTTCGGGGCGCTATCATAATTTAGCTTATCGGCGGATTTGACAGATCCCTCACTATACCGGCCCGTCGATCTGCGCCAGAATGCTCCGCGCCTCGGCTGCCGGATCGGCGGCTTCCGTAATCGGCCGCCCGACCACGATGTGGCTGGCCCCTGCGGCGATTGCCTCCGCCGGCGTGACGACCCGCTTCTGATCTCCAACGCTGGTCCCCGCCGGCCGCACCCCGGGAGTGACGATGGCGAACTCATTCCCCAACTCCGCGCGCACCCTCGAAGCCTCGCGCGCCGACGTGACGATACCCTGGCACCCGTTTGCGAGCGCGATCGTCGCCAAGCGGACAACGCTGTCCGCTACCGTGCCCCGCATGCCGATCGTTTCCAGATCGTTACCATCCATGCTGGTCAATACGGTGACGGCGAGCACCATCAGTCCCGAACGAGCCTGCGCCGCCTCAACCGCCGCGCGCAGCATCTTGGCGCTGCCGCTGGCATGCACGGTGAGCATGCCGACTCCCAGCTTTGCCGCCTCGCTCACGGCCGCCCCAACGGTGGTTGGAATGTCGTGGTATTTCAGGTCAAGGAACACGCGCCGTCCCGAAGCCACCAGATCTCGCACCACCTGCGGGCCTTCGGCGGTATAGAGCTGCATGCCGACTTTATAGGTCAGCGCGGAGTCTCCCACCGCCACCACAATCTTCTGTGCGGCGGCGGCGGTCGACACGTCCAGTGCAACGATGAGCCGCTGGCGCGGATCACCGCTGCGAAGATCATCGCCTCGATGGCTTACGCCACCGTGTGGGATGCTGGGTAATGTTGATGGCATCCCAGCCAGTTTATGCTGTTTAGGGGAGTTTCGCTACCGGGGGATGGTTTACGGCGACCGTCTGGTAAACGGGCTTCTGGCCGAGTTTGCTCGGGTTGTTGACCAGATCTAGACGCACGCGTTGCAGGCCACGCTGCTTGAATTGCAGCGCCTGTGCGGCACCGTATGACAGGTCGATAATCCGGCCTGGAACGATGGGCCCGCGGTCATTGACCCGGACCACGACGGCCCGGCCATTGCGCAGGTTCGTGACCCGCACGTAGCTTCCCATGGGAAGCGTCAGGTGAGCGGCCGTCATGTCGTACATATCGTACGGCTCGCCGCTGGCAGTGGGTTTCCCGTCGAAAATCTGGCCGTACCAGGACGCAGTCCCAATTTGATACGGTTTCGTCTTGACGTCTGGGTGGCGGACTTCGGGTTGCGTTTGGGTTGAACTAACTGGAGCCGCTGTCGCCTCCGAGATGTTCGGTCCCTGAGCCGCTCCCAGGCCGACGATCAAACCAGCAATCGCCAGTCCATGAGCTATAAATCTTCGCATTCAGTTCTCCTCGCATACTCAAAAGTGCTTGCCCTTAAGGCTTACCTGCTGCAGTTCGTAGATGCTATCGGCGTGCCAAACCCCTGTCAAGGCGATTTGGGGGGTAGACCGATGACCTCCTAGTTATGGATGTCTTACGTAACCTATTGGAAATATAGGCACATGCAAGGTAAGACCCTTTGTTTTAGGAAGGTTACGCATTTACTATTCGGTAAATAGCACGGAAGGGAAAGCAAGGTAGAATTTACAATTGCATTGGAATCAATGGCTTACAGTTATGTCCATCGCAAGCTACATAGAATCAGTTACTTACGAACCTGCCCGGGACGGCCGCCCCGAAGATTTTTTGTCCGAGGCAGTCTCCGAAAGTAACTTCCAATCGCCAGCCGATGTGAGATGCTGGCCCTGAATCGCGTTACTATCGGACTCGTCGGAACCGAAGGCCATGCCCGAAAAGCCACCTATCATACTCACCATTGCGGGGTTCGATCCCTCCTCCGGAGCCGGCGTGACTGCCGACATTAAGACCATCGCTGCCCATGGCTGCTACGGGGTGGCGTGCATTACCGCCATGACGGTTCAGTCCACCTCTGGGGTAAAGCGGGTCGAGGCTGTCGATCCGGCCCTTATTTCCGACACTCTAGAAGAATTGGCGGCGGACCTCGACATCGCCGCCGTGCACATCGGCATGCTGGGATCGGGGAAGGTGGCGAAGGCCGTAGGGGACTTCCTTTCCGGCCAAGTCGGCCGCCTTGGTAGACGCCCGGCTAGCCAACCGCGCCTGCCTAATATCGTGCTGGATCCCATTCTCAAGTCTTCCTCCGGCGCAGAGCTTCTAGACTCTGGGGGAACAAGGTTGCTGATCGAAAGGCTGATTCCTCTGGCGGACGTTGTAACGCCCAACGTCGATGAAGCCGCCGCCCTGACCGGCATGCAAGTTCGAGATCTCGACGAGATGAAGGCTGCCACTACCAAGCTACACGAGATGGGCGCCCAGGCCGTGGTCATCACAGGAGGGCATCTCGAGAAAGCTATCGATCTGTTGAGCTTCACCACCAAGCGGGGGATTGAGCAGGAAATCTTCAAGGCCGAGCGGCAGCGTTCCAACTCGACCCACGGCACCGGATGTGCCTTCGCTACCGCTATGGCCTGCCATCTGGCACTCGACCGGGGATTGGCCGAGGCCGCCCTGCTCGCAAAAACCTACGTCACTGCCGCGATTGCAAACGGACATCCACTGGGGCGGGGAACCGGACCAGTCCACCATCTTTACAGGATGAGCCAGCAACGTCGCGCGGCGGGATCGGGAAGCAGCGAATCGTAGACGGGTTTAGTCGTTATCCGGACCGGAAGGTTTCTTCAGCAGGATTCCCGCCACAAATGCGGCAGTTGCGGCCAGCAGCCATTCCACACGGTAGAACTGAATAGCCTGCCAATCGACGAAGGTCTTGGCGGTTAGCAACCCAACCAACAACGCCCCGGCAACGCACGCGATACCGATGGTGAAGGCGATCAGGGATGCGGTCGAAAGCCCTACCCAGCGCTTAATCTCGTGAAAGTGGAGGAAGCGAAGCCAGGCGGGAAACTCGATCTCGCTCGACGACAGTCCTGCGAGGAGGGTGTGCACCCGAGCCACTGCTTGCTCCCAAATCCCGGCCATGATGGCAGCGTCGGCGCTCATCGCTTCGCGCCGCCGGCCGCCGCAAGTATGGCAAAACCGGGAACCCAGCAGGAACTCCGTGCCGCAACGCGGACACGCCTCTGCCATGGTGGGGATGGCTTCCCGGACGACAATCGCGTCCGCTACGACCGGGGACGGCGGTCGCCAGAACTCCTGATGCGTTTCTTGAACTACTTCCGACATAATAGGCCTACGGTAAAACCCTTAATAGTGCAATCGCATTCCAACCGCCAAAGCCGGCCCGACTCTAACTCCCCCGGCAACAAATACTTGCAATTCTTTCAGACACTCGACCGGCGCCTACGCAAGCAATAATTACGCGCGTCAGCGAGTAAAGATGCCCCAGTTACGAAAGCCCATGGACTCACAAGAAAGGCCAGCTGCGTAAATTATAGGATCGCGCGGTGGCCAAGACAGGTAACGTGGACGGCACATACATAACGTTCTTGGTTCGGGCTCAGCGATCGAGAATGTGGGGACCGCTGCCCCCCCGGGCTGTCCGTCGAGCGAAGCTCGACCGTGTTTAATCGAAGCTCGGTTTAGACGAAGCTCAACTTCGTTTAAACTAGGTAGCAATCGATTCGTGACAGCGCAAACCAATCTCTCGAAGTTCACGCTAAGCGTTGAGGCGCCGTTGATCCTGATCTGCATCCTCCTCGCGTGCATTCCCGCGCCAAGCCAGTCGATCTCCGCCGTCGGCAGTTCCCACGGCGCACCCCACGATCCCCAGACCGACGCCGCCTTCGACCACTTCTACAACATGGATTACGACCGTGCGACCCAGGAGTTCGAGAGGATCGTGGAGAAGCGTCCCAAAGATCCATTCGCAGTTAACCATCTGCTGACCGCCGTATTGATGCACGACCTCTACGACACCGGAGCCATGAACACCGGCGACTATGCCAACGACAGCTTTATCGGCCGTGCCCCACGCCCGACGGACACAAAGGTGAAGGAGCGGATCAAGGAACTGGTCCGGCGGGCAGAAGCTCTGGAAGAGCAGGAACTCAAGGCGAATTCGAAAGACATAAACGCTTTGTACTGCCGCGGGGTCACGCGGGCACAGTTCTCCGTCTACACCGGCCTGGTGGAGCGGGCGTGGTTTTCAGCCCTACGTAACGCCGTCGGAGCGCGCCATGACCATGAACATGTGCTCGAACTAGATCCCAACTATCTCGACGCGAAAATGGTCGTCGGCACTCACAACTACGTGATCGGGCGCCTGCCTTGGAGCGTGAAGGTGGCTGCGGCCCTGGCCGGGCTGAGCGGATCGGCGGAAAAAGGTCTCGATTATCTTCGCGATGTTGCCAAGAGCGACGGCGAGAATTCGGTCGACGCAAAAGTCGTGCTGACCCTGTTTCTCCGCCGCGAGCACCAGTATGACGAGGCGCTTGGCTACATGAACGATCTATCGGCAAAGTATCCCAGGAATCATTTATTCCTTACCGAAGTCGCCAACCTGCAGCGCGCGGCGGGCCATCTGGGCGAGGCCGAAACGGCGTATCGCAGAGTTTGGCAGAGCGGACGGGAAGGGAAGTACGGCACCCTGCGCTACGAGCTGGCTGCCTGGGGTCTGGGAGAGTTGTTGCGAAGCAAGAAGGATATTGCAGGCGCAGCCACCGCCTATGACTTGGTGAACGAAGCGCCTAACCCCGACCCCGATATTCTGCAAAAGGCCAACCTGGCCGCCGGCGAAATGTACGATCTGCTCGACAAGCGCGATCTCGCCATGAAGAAATATCAAACCGTGCTGGCCGGCAACGCCAACACCACCCCAGCCGACCAGGCCCGCCGCTACATCAAGGAGGCCTACCGGGAATGAGAGAGGCCAACTTTTTGTGATATGATCAATGCATCAATTGATGGAGTGAAGCCATGAATCGCCGCGTAGACGCCCACCTTGCCCGCACCCAATTTGGCCAACTCATGGATCGCGCGGTCGAGAACAATGAGCGCTTCGTCGTGGAACGGCGCGGGGAGCCCGCGGTGGTGATCATGAGCGTTCAGGACTTTATTCGTACGGCCGCTCCGCCTCCCGACTGGCTGGAGAAAGCCTGGAACGGGGCCAAGAAGAGAGGCTTGGACAAGCTTTCCGGGCTCGACATCGACGCCCAAATCTCGGCATATCGGCGCGAGAAGCGTAAGTGATTCGCGTGGTCATCGACACGAATGTTCTCGTGTCGGCCATGATCTCATCTGTGGGCAACGAGGCTTTGTTGCTCATGGCGATCAACCAGGGGCTGGTTACGCCATATTTTTCGTCCGAGATTCTTGATGAGTACTCTGAAGTACTGTTGCGGCCGCGGTTTAGTTTTCCAGCAAGTGAAGTCGATGCCTTGCTTGACCTGCTTCGCCGCCGCGGAAACCTTTGCAATCCGCAGTCCACGGCCCGTATCTCGCCTGATCCGGATGACGACAAATTCATCGCGTGCGCTCTGGCCGGAAAAGCCGACTTCCCCGTGACTGGCAACAAACGGCACTTCCCTGAGGAGCCCTCGGGTGCAAAGGTCGTCAATGCGGCGGAACTGCTGGAAGTCATCACCCTTGGACTGTGAGAGGTGGAGGCCGCCAAGAACGCCAAGATGGAACTTTCCCTCAACAATTGCGTATCATCCAGTGGAGGGAGAACCATGTACTGCAACTACTGTGGAAAGGTGATTCAGGACGATGCGGCCGTTTGTGCCTATTGCGGAGTTCGCGTGGGTGCTTCGCTGGCCAGAACCAAACTGGTGCGTCCGCGCCTGGGGCGTAAAGTTGCCGGCGTCTGCCTTGGCTTCTCGGAATACTTCGACATCGACGTCACCGTGGTGCGGGTCGTGTGGCTGGTCACGGCGATCATGACCTGTGTCGGTTTCATCCCCTATGTCATCGCATGGATTGTAATGCCAGAAGAGCCACTGCTGCTCCCAGCGCCCATGAGTGTGCAGCCAGTAACGAACTCGTAGAGTGACCAGCGACGTCAGACCTCGGACGTCGGACATCGAGTCCGGAAGCCGAGAGCCGGACGCCGGCGGCCGCTCTTGTGATTTAATCGCGAGCATGGAGCGCAACCCCTCCCAACGCATCAAGAGCGACGACGCTGAGATCGTCTACTGGACGCTCGGCGACGGTCCTCCGGTGATCCTGCTGCATCCTTTTCCTGCCAATCATGAATTCTGGCTGCCCGTCGCCGAGGCACTGGCGACGCGATATCGCCTAGTCCTGCCCGATCTGCGCGGGCATGGCGAGTCCGGCGTCGGCGAAGGTCCAGCTACGATGGAGAAACACACCGCCGACATCGCCCGCGTCATGGACGACGCCAACGTAGGCCGTGCACCGCTGGTAGGAGTCTCGATCGGCGGCTACGCCCTATTCGAGTTCTGGCGAAAACACCGCGGCCGCGTGGCCGCGCTCGGATTGTGCAATACGAAAGCGCCGGCGGACAATCCCGAAGCCCGTGCCGGACGCCTGAAGGCCGCCAACGACGTTCTCGATCGCGGCACCGAACCGTTTTTTGAATCCATGATTCCAAAGCTGCTGGGGAAGACCACGTGCGAGATGCGTCCCGACCTGGTCGACGGCGCGTTGCGCATGATGCGCCAAATGTCGCCCGAAGACGTCGCGCAAGTCCAGCGCGGCATGGCTGCACGGCCTGACTCGGTCGAAACATTGAAGACCATCAATGTTCCTACGCTTCTGGTCACCGGAGACGAAGACATCATGACCGGAGTAAACGAAGCGGAGTTGATGCGCCAGCATATTCACGGCAGCCAGCTGCGGGTGATCCCGAAGGCAGGCCACTACTCACCTTGGGAGCAGCCACAAGATGCCGTCAACATTCTTCGCCAGTTTCTGGATGGCCTCTAGGATCGGGCGGTCCCACAAAGTTGATCCGTAAATCGAACACGTTTGGAAGAGCGGCGCTTCCAGCGCCGCGTAAAGGAGCCGAATGGATTCGGCTTTAGTCCTAAGGGAAGCTTGGTCTAGAATCGAGGACGCTATGAAGAAACTCGCCTTAGTCCTTGCCTTCACCGCGCTCCAGATTTGTGCCAACGGACAAACTGCGACTCAGCGCCCGCGCATTCTGGGAATCGATCATGTTTCGTTCTATACAACGCAGCCCGACGGTGTGAAAAAGCTATACGGCGACGTGCTGGGCCTTGCATCAGCCGATCCCGTCGAACCCGACGGCAAACTGCGCTACATGGTGGGCACGCAGTGGGTTGGCTATAGTCCCGCACCCGATCCTAAATCAACCGATCGCATGGATCATGTGGCCCTACGCACCGACAACATCATCGCGCTTCGAAAATATCTGACGGCACAGGGAATTAAGGTTCCGCAGATTCAGGGACAGTCCGACCGCAGTTTGTTCTTCGTAGTAAACGATCCCGAAGGCCATCGCATCGAGTTCGTGGAGCGCGGCAAGAGCAATGCCGCGCCGCCATCGGCTTCTGCGGTTTCGCGCCACATGATCCACGCCGGTTTCCTGGTATACCACCGCGACGCCGAAGACCATTTCTATCGCGACATCCTTGGCTTCCGCCCCTACTGGCACGGCGGTATGAAAGACGACGAGACCGACTGGGTCGCCCTGCAGGTTCCCGACGGCACCGACTGGATCGAGTACATGCTGAATCAGCCTGACCCCGCCGATCTGCGGCTGACCGGAGTGATGAACCATATTTCGCTCGGCGTCGTCGACATGAAGAAGACGCAAGCGACTCTGGAAGGGCACGGCTGGAAGCCGCACGACGACGAAAAAGCTCAATTGGGCAGGGACGGTAAATGGCAGCTCAACCTGTACGATCCCGACCTGGTACGCGTGGAGCTGATGGAATTCAAGCCCGTGCAGAAACCGTGTTGCTCAGACTTCACCGGGCCACATCCGGCGGAATGAGGCGGCGCCCCTGGGACGGGTTATATCTTCAGAAAGATTCGTTTTCGCCACAAGAGCCACAGCAGCGTCCAGCAAAACAGCACGGCGGCCAGCGCGTAGATTAGCGAAGCGTCGGCCGCGCTTGCGCCCAGCGATACCAGCCACGCCTGTGCGGCTTCGTGCCAGTTCAGCGTGCCTCCGCTCGCATTTTTAATCGTGAAAGTATAGCCGGGGCCCCAGACCATAGAGTCCGCTACGAAGCCGGCAATCGCGTTCATCCCGAAAACGAGGATCGGCATCGTCCACAGGCCGCGCCACTTCTTAATTTCCACCGCCCAATAAAGAAGAGCGAGAAAGATCAGCGCGAAGCCGCCCGTGAGCAGCACAAACGAACTGGTCCAAAGATTCTTATTGATGGGGAACCAACGATTCCAAATCAGTCCCGCCGCGAGAACAGGGATCCCAACGCAGAACATTCGAAACGCCTTCGCTTCGGGAGTTTTTTCCGAGCGCAGCCAGTGCCCGGTCAGCACCCCCATCAGGATCGTTCCAATCGCGGGAATGGTGCTGATGAGCCCCTCGGGATCACGCATTCCGTTGTAAAGACGTCCCATAAACAGCTTGCGGTCGAGCCATGCAACGAGATTGCGTTCGGGATCCATGAAGGGAATGTCGCGTCCCGGCATGCCGAATCCAGGAACCGGTACGAAGTGCATCAGGGTCCAGTAGCCGACCAGACATGCGCCCAGAGCGATGGCCTGTGTACGGCGGTTGGTCCACAATACAAGAATCGCTGCGACGAAGTAGCAGAGCGCAATGCGCTGAGCGACGCCGTAAATCCGCCAGGTGTGCACGTCAAGGCCAATGAGAGGAGAGACGTTGATCAGAAGCCCAATCGCAAACAGACTCAGCGTCCGAATGAAGACATGATTCAGAATCTTCCGCCGCGACTCGCCGCGCCGCAGCCTGGCGGCGAACGAGAACACCATCGACACTCCAACTAGAAAAACAAAGGACGGAAAGATGAAATCGGCCGGCGTCCAGCCATTCCATTGAGCGTGTTTGATCGGCCAATAAGCGAGATCGTCGCTGCCAGGGTTGTCGACGAGAATCATGCCGGCAACGGCGAGGCCGCGGTAGAGGTCGACGCTCATGAGGCGCTCGGAGGAAGGTTGGGAGGTCCCGACCACGGGCGCTTCGGTTTGAAGCAGCGGTTGTGTGGCTGCCATAATTGGCGACCAATATAGCTGTAATCCCTCCGCTTGTCACTGGCGCAACCGCCGCCGCCGCGCTTGTTCTAACGGACTGAGAACGGAGAATTCAGAGCTGCCTTTTGCTACAATCTCGCAATGATAATGACTACGACGACGATCGATACGGTTCTGGTTCCTGCGAAAACGATCGTGACCGCCAAAGGCGACGGCTCTGTCGTTGACGTGAGCAGCGCCGCCAGCCGCGTGTTTCTGCTGACGCTTGCGATCACGAAGATCATCGAGCAGGAATCTCTCGACGTCAGCATCTACGGTTCGACCGACGGCGCGACTTGGGGCGCGAAGTCCATCGCTGCGTTTCCTCAGAAGTTTTATTGCGAAGAGTCTCCCCTGCTGCTCGATCTGACGGCGCATGCGGACCTGAAGTTCCTGCGGGCCCACTGGGAAGTCGCCCGCTGGGGCCGCGGCACCGAAACGCCCATGTTCGAGTTCGGCGTAACGTTGAAAGAAGTGCCGGCCAACATTCTCGAAGAGGCCACCGCAGAAGCGAAGGTGCTGGCCTAGGAATTGTTGATCGTTGATGTCCGAGTGCTGATTGAAAAATCGCCGGAGCAGAAATGGTTGTCAATCAAAAATCAGAAATCAATAATCAGCAAGCTGAGAATCGATCCAAATCTCCCAACCGCTATCCGATATATTGATCTAAGAATGAAAAATAAGGCCCAGGTAATTGTGCGTCCGGCGCGCAACGTGCGCGGCACTGTCCGGCTGCCAGGAGATAAATCCATTTCTCATCGCTACGCCATGTTGGCGGGGATCGCCGAGGGAACTTCACGCCTGGAGAATTATTCGACTGGCGCGGACTGCGCCAGCACTCTCGGTTGCATGCGCTCTCTGGGCGTGGCATGGGAACCTAAAGACGGAAGTGTCATCGAAATGCGAGGACGCGGCCTGTCGCTCGCCGCGCCAGCCACTGCGCTGGACTGTGGCAACTCGGGTTCCACCATGCGCATGCTGAGCGGGATAGTGGCAGGACAGAGCTTTACCAGCGAGATGGTCGGCGACGAATCGCTCTCCCGCCGTCCCATGGCGCGCATTATCCAGCCTCTTTCCACCATGGGCGCACAGATCGCGTCGCAAGCAGGGAAGCCGCCGCTGCGCATTACTGGCGCGGCTCTCAGCGCTATCGATTACAAAATGCCGGTGGCCAGCGCGCAAGTGAAATCGTGTCTGCTGTTTGCTGGATTGTTCGCGGATGGCGAGACAAGGATCGAAGAACCGCTTCGGACTCGCGATCATGGCGAGGTGGCCCTGCGGACGTTTGGTGTGCACGTCGACCGTAAGAGTACCGGCCAAAGCGGAAATGAGGTACGAATTCGTGGAGGTCAACGTTTGCGGGGCATTGAAGCTCGAGTCCCCGGTGACCTGTCGACTGCGGCATTCTTTTTGTGCGCGGCGGCATTATTTCCCGGGTCGCAGTTGACGATTCCAAATCTGCTGATGAATCCGACACGCGCCCGACTTATCGACATCCTCATGCAAATGGGGGTGCGTATCTCGGTGACGCAGCTCGAGGAGATTCATGGAGAGCTGGTCGGCTCGCTGGAGGTCGAAGGCGGCAGCCTGAGCGGAGCAGTGATCTCCGGCGCCGATGCGGCCGCCCTGATCGACGAGATTCCAGTGCTGGCAGCGATTGCTCCATACACGGAGAAGGGAATTGAGATCCGCGACGCCAAGGAATTACGCGTGAAGGAATCGGATCGTATCGCCTCACTGGCAGCAAACCTGCGCCTCATGGGCGCGCAGCACGAGGAACGCGAAGACGGACTGAAGATTCCTGGAGGTCAGACGCTCCACGGCGCCGAGCTCGATT
>WNGK01001324.1_pt1 | contig 41467 bp, 36 predicted proteins | sample 5400601 | NCBI WGS metagenome assembly WNGK01 (sample SAMN13153376, study PRJNA577476) | soil metagenome | isolation source: 60 cm soil or saprolite under Garry oak tree replicate 1 | place: USA:California | collected 2016-06-15 | reverse complement strand
TGCTCAGACAACCCTCTCGGGATAAAACGTTGAATAAGTCGAATCAAACATGCGACCCGAAGACTCTATTTGCAGGACTGCGTCGAAAACAGCTCGAGATAATGCAGGTGCAGAGGGAGATCGAGGCGCTCAACCTCGCGATTCCCTTGCTCGCTGATGATAAAAGGGAATGCGCCGAACCTTCTCTGCCGCTTCGTTCGGAATTGGATAGGAGACCATGGCCATCGCCAGGTCCTAAGCCGGCCCAACAAAAACCTTTGAGCCTTTAAGAACCGACCCCCTGTCTAACCCCTTTTTCAGTCGTCGAAATCTGGTCTCTGTTAAACATCCGACTCGCCCTTGCCTGTCCTTGCCTACCGTCGAGAACGCCGAAAATGTAGCCCCGGAGATGCAGTCTCGGGCCGTCAAGCTGGCGTTAAGGGTGTCGTGACCTGCCGATCACTGAACCTCATGTCACGATCTCGCCTTGTGCTTTCAATACGTTGGACGAGCATATCCCATCGCATATCCCATGCCGTGTCATCCGCTCACGTCGGGGTCGAATCTTGAAGTACGAAACCATTCGCATGCGGCTTGAGGTGCTGGGGCGTCCAGTCCTGCAGGGAACTACCCACTCTGACCGAAATAAACGGCGACATGAGCGGATACCGCCGAACGCCGGTTCACGTTCGCCGAATTGCAAAGTGTCGAGGCAGCTTCTCTGCAGAGCTAATTTCGCGGGCAGATGCAGAAGCGTTTATCTGTTGCTACTCAGGTTCCTCACCAGTTTCGTCCACGGAATTCATACGCGCCAATGTCGGGAGCTTTGCCTGCGGGCACCGGATTGCCGTCGAAATCAGTGACAAAGTCTGTTCGCTCGCCCGAATCCACCGCCGGACTGCCGGATGTGAGATGGAAGTCGGACTTGGCAAAATCCACAAATTTCGGATCGGCAATCTTTTCCCCGCGTCCGAGCGCCACGCCGACGGGGTCCGATTGGCTTCCATCCACGCTGAGATAGATATTGGCGTAGTGTGTTTGTCCGGCCCAGTTTGCCACGCCGTATGCGCTTGTGCCGTTATCGGAAAAACCTTTCTGCCTGAACTCACGACAAAAATATTGTTCCAGATCGCGTTGCCGTTTTCACGAAATGTAAAAACAACATCGGTCACAGAGTTCTTCGGCAGGACCCTCAGGACAGTATTGTTCTCTATGCTCCAGTCATGGCCTTGCCACAGTAGGATGAATTCCTGGTAATCATTGCTGACGTTGTAGGCAATCCAGACCCTGCCGGTTGGCTGACTGTCGGAGCGCGTGGATTCGAGAAATCCCTCGTTTCCGTATGAGTAATTGTGGTGGATCTTGACATCATGGATAGGATCACCATAGATACGGGGATCGAACTCCAACGCACCACCGTCAGCGCCATATTTTCCGCCGATACTCAGATAATTTGTAATTCGGTTGTAGGAGACTTCATTGTTTCCATTGGATAGAACAATCGCGATGGGCCCCCAGTTTGCACCGGCAAGGTAGCGATTGGTGTCGTGGAGGCGATTGCGGGTAATCAGATTGAACTGACCGCAGATGTGAAACCCCACCGGGGAATTCTTCACTTCTGAATTCTGAATGATGTTATGGTCTGCCCCTTTGGCGACGAAAATGTCAGCTACTCGTAGGACATCCTCGTTCTTAACAGTCGGACTTTGAGCACCATCGTGGAAATAAAGGCCGTCGACAATGACATAGCTCCCCTTGATCTGGATAACATTTCCATTCAAGACATTGAAATCTGAATTGGAGAAGCTCGGAGGCGGACCTTTGCCGTACGTAGTTAACATGATGGGTTTAGCAGCTGTGCCGGAGTCTTTGATCACGAATCCACCCTTGTAACTGGAGCTTCTGGCGAAGTGGACGGAATCCCCTGGCTTGAACGTGTGCGAGTTCACCGCAGCCAGCGACTTCCACGGGCGCTGCCTGGATCCCGGACCCGAATCGTCGGCGCGGGGGTCGGTGCTGTTCACATAATGATCTCGATCCGTGTCCTTCGCGACCCGACCAAGGGCATGAGGCGCAGCGAGAAGGAACAGGATGCAAGTCGCAAGGACTAGTTTGCTTGACATAGTGTTCACATCCATCCTTTACGGCGGCTCGTTGCTTCCGGTTGCGGTCAGTGAATCTTTCGAGCAGTGACTAGCGAGGTGCCAGCCGAAATTCCTAAACTTTAGGCGAAATGGACGCGAAGCAGCACGAGCTCGACGAACGGCGCAAAGACGCCAGTTCGGGAGGGCATCAGAACGTGCTCCGCGACTCAGGATCGCGTCACTGCCCGTTCTTTGATGAAGCGTTCCACCTCTTCGGCGCTGGGCATCGATGGCTGCGCTCCAGGGCGCGTCACGAAGATAGCCGCGACCGCCGACGCGAAGAGCGCACTCTCCTCGGAGTTCTTCCCGAGCATCAGACCAACCGCAAAAGCTCCGTTGAAAGCATCGCCCGCAGCGGTTGTGTCTACAGCTCTCACCGCATACGCCGGGATAAGGGCCCTGTTCCCAGTTGACTCGGCCAGAAATGCCCCGCGTTCCCCCATTTTGAGTAAAACATTGCGCGCCCGCGGTTGAGGAGCGCTTCGGCGGCGCGAGTTGCGGCATCCGCTCCCAGATCGCTCCCGTCCAAGTTGAGCCAGATCCCCGTTTCGGTCTCGTTCGGTGTGACCCAGTGCCCGCTGCGTAGCAAGCGGAGAGCGGTCGAGCAGGCGCGGGGTCGAGCATCAAGGGAACCTCATGGCTGGTAATTTGCGCCAGATGCTCAATCACAGGCATGGGGATTTCGAGTTGCGTGAGTACCATGCCAGCCTCTTCAATCAAGCCGAGGTTGCCATCGAGGTCTTCGGTCGCGATTTCGCCGTTGGCGCCGGGAATCGAAACGCGCTCAGCGACGCCGGAGTCGACGCCAGCGTGTCGAGGTCCAGGTGATGACCGGGTTCACAGTCGGCAGCAGAATCACGAACCGCGAGAATAAGTATTCGCATACTGTAACCTTCTGAAGCCCATGCGAAGGTGCTAAAGAGCCACGACGCTTTCATTTGAAACGTTTCATAATAAAGACAGAAAAACTTACATAAACCTTACGAACCGTGTCAAGCGAATATCGCTCCTCTCAATTAAAATTTGGTTGCGCTGTCGGCCGCTACAGCCCGCGCACCAAGCGGAGCCCGGCCATCCTCCACAGTCACAGGATATTTGATACGTACCTTAACGAGAACCCGGCGATTTTCTTGCGAGCTTCTCCACATGAACCGCCGACCAAGATGGAGCCGAGATCCGACGCGCCAGGCCAACTACCTAACTCCCATTCTTGTGGTCTATTTTTACGTAGAATGCTAGGCTTATAGGAAGATAGCACTTCTGTTTTCCGGCAGAGCCGATCCAGAGGAATAAATGGATGGAAACCACGTTTCTCTCGATATCCGCGGATGTAATCCAGCATCACAGTCCGATCCCCTACTACTTCCAGCTCACAACCTTCATTGAGGAGAAGATTCGCTCCAAGGCATGGGCTCCTGGCCAGTTGTTTCCCAGCGAAGAAGAATTCTGCCAGAGGCTGGGAGTGAGCCGTACCGTCGTTCGCCAAGCCATGGCCAATCTCGAACTGAAGGGCCTCATCATCAAACGTAACGGGAAGCGTACCAGCGTTGCATTTCCGACCTACGACGGGGGCCTGATGCAAAATCTGCGGGGCTTCTATGAGGACGCCATCAGAGCGGGACAAAAGCCGTTCACGAAGGTACTGGACTTTTCCCTTGTAACGGCCACCGCCGAGGTCGCCGACGCTCTGCAGCTCAAGACCGGAGAGAAGGTCCTTCAGTTGTACCGCCTCCGATTTCTAGATTCTGAGCCTGAAGTTCTGGTCAGGACCTACTTGCCGGCGTGGTTGGCTCCTTCTCTGATGCAGGAGGACCTTAGCAATCAGTCGCTTTATGCACTTCTCGCCCACAAATTCAAATTGCGGATCGCTCGCGGCCACCGCACCATCGAGGCAATCTCCGCCGACAAGTCTGACGCCAAACTGCTCGAACTTAGGTCCGGCAGCCCAATTCTGCTGCTCAAGAGCATCGGCTTGTTGGACACTGGCACACCCCTCGAATACTTTATAGCTAAGCATCGCGGTGATCGAAGCAGGTTCCACGTACAGCTAATTCGAGAAAACGACTAGATCTCATGTCTCGACGAAAACTCGGTTCCCGGCGCGGATTGACTCGAGACCTGCATCGAGAACCTGCATCTCCCTCACCCCATCCTCAAAGTTCGGCCGGATCTCCTTCGCTTCGGCCACTGCACACAGGAAATCGGCAACCGCATGTACAAAAGTGTGCTCGTACCCAATGATGTGCCCAGGTGGCCACCAGCGAGAGATGTAGGGATGCTCGGGTTCCGTGACCAGAATTGTCCGAAAGCCTTGGTTGCCGGACGCATCGTCGTTACAAAAGTATCTCAGCTCGTTCATGCGCTCCAGGTTGAATAATAGACTTCCTGAACTTCCGTAAATCTCAAACTGATTGTAGTTCTTTCTTCCTGCCGCAAAGCGCGTGGATTCAAAAGATCCAACGGCGCCATTTTCGAAAGTAGCAAGCATGAAGGCAGCATCCTCGACGGTCACCTCGCCTGACTCACGCAATTTGGAACTGGACTGGAATGCTCCCGCAGAAGCATCTGCAAGCGGCCGCTCCTTCACAAATGTTGCCGCCATTGCTGAGACGCTTGCGATTTCGCCTACGAGGTAGCGCGCCAAATCGATACTGTGGGAGTTTAAATCGGCGTGAGGACCGGAGCCTGCCGCTTCTTTGCGCAGCTGCCACACCAGCGGAAAGTGCGGATCCATAATCCATGACTGCAGGTATGCCCCTCGCCAATGAAATACGCGTCCGACTTTGCCTTCGTCGATCAGTTGCCGGGCCAGAGCCACGGCCGGGCAACGGCGGTAATTGTGGTTCAAATAATGTACGACGCCAGCTTGCTTTGCGGCGATATGCATCTCACGTGCTTGCTTGGCATCTAGCGCGAAGGGCTTTTCGCAAAAGATGTGTTTGCCAGCCGCTGCCGCTGCCAACGCAACCGGATGGTGGAGATATGTAGGCAATGCAATGTCGACAACATCAATATCATTTCGCTCGACTACTCTCTCCCAAATCGTCTCTGTTTCTTCCCAGCCCCAGCGAGCGGCAAACTCGTCGAGGGGAGCTTTTCGCTGTCCACAGACCACCTTGAGCACCGGGGTTAGTTCGGAGTCGAAGAACCGCTTGACATTGAGCCATGCGTGGCTGTGTGCTTTACCCATGAACTTCGACCCAAGCAGAGCGATATTGACGGTTTTCACCGCGGCGTCTCCTGAATCAGTCTGGTCAGCGGGCAGCTTTCGCGGGCATGCGGCAAGTGGCGGAGGCGGCCAATCGCTTCAGTTCTCTTACGCTTCGAGCAACGGCTAGATCTTCGTCGTTGTCGTAATCGGGGTGTAAGAAATCAATTTCTACGGCCAGCAGTCCTTTGTAATTCGCATCTGCAAGTTGCTGCACAAGCTTGCCGTTGTCTACGACACCTTCGCCGACAGGCGTGCACGACATGAAGAACCACTCATCGGCCGAGACGCGGGATTGGATCTTCAGATCTTTGATGTGTGTCGCATACACGTAGGGTGCCAGCTTGGCCATGCCCTTGATCGGGTCGTCCAGCAAGCGGAGGAAGTTGCCGGTATCGAAGTTAATTCCCAGAAATGGCGAACCAACCTCGTTGATGAGTTGCAGCATTTCGTCTGCCGTGAAATCGATGTGATTTTCGACGGCCATCCGGATGCCGTATTCTTCCGCGACTTTCACCGCCTCACGGAACATTTCCGTCAAGCGCTTGATCTGTGGTCCGTGGGAGTCGTGGCGGAACTTTAGACTGCTGCCAACGACGCGCATAACAGTGGCGCCGATGGCCTGAGCCGCCTCAAAACAGCTAACCATATCGCGAAACGCAGTGCGATTGGTACCACCTTCAAGTCCATCTGGATGTCCCCAGGCGAAGACCCGGTCGAGGCCATAGTCATCGAGCTGGCCCCGGACGCCTTTTAAGTAATCTGTCGCCAAGGAAGGAATGAAGCAGGATTCTAACGAAACGCCGTCGACATCGAGTTCTTTGGCACGACCCAAGAAATCTTCCAGGGTCATGCGCCTTTGCGGCGCAGTCTGTTGGTCATAAACTTCACCGAAAAATCTATGGTAGCAATAACTGTCGATGCCGATCTTCATCTCGCTCTCACTCCTTATGCTATCGTAATAGGACTATATCATTGAGTTGCATGTCAAAAAGACCCGCGGTGCCTTTGGTGCCGCTCTCTGGGGCGCCTCAAAGCTGAAGCCGTGGAAGCAAGACAGGGAATTTCTTTGCGATCTTAAGAATATTGAAGACAACGAAGACTTCTGCCTTTGGTGGCTCGGGCAGAGCGGCGTCCTGATTGTTTGGCGCGGTTCGCGACTATTAATCGATCCGTATCTTTCGGACTTCCTCACCCGCACATATGAGGGTACGGGAACGCCGCACGAGCGCCTGACCGAGCGCGTGATCGACCCTTCAAAACTGGTCGCATTGACCTGGTAGCAGTCAACTCACCATCACTCAGATCACGCGGATCCGGAGACACTTCGCACTCTTATGGCGGCCAACCCTAGGGTTACGGTGGCTGTACCACGCGCCCGCAGGGCGTCATTAGCGAGCGACTGGAGATCAGCCGGGACCGACTGACGCCGATTGATGATGGAGCAACACTTCGCGTTGGGCCATTCGCGATTAGCGGGTACCGGCAGCCCACGAGACGATCGAGTTCGATGAACATGACTCGTGCCGCTTTCTCGGATACTTGCTTCAGTTCGGCCCGTGGAGCGTCTACCACAGCGGCGACACCGTGATCTACAACGGTTTGGTCGAGAGCCTTACGCGACAGCCAATCACGCTCGCGCTCTTGCCGATCAATGGACGGGGGCGGGGCGTATCAGGCAATATGAGCGCCAGCGAAGCTGCGTGGGTTGGCAAGCAAAGCAAGGCTCGTTGCGTAATCCCGTGTCATTACGGAATGTTCGCCTTCAATACCGCCCGGCCTGAAGATTTCGCGGTGGCAGCGGAGAGTGTGGGCGCACCCTAGCAGATCCTGCGCAATGGCGAAAGGTGGACGAGCGCCTGCCTGCGGAGAATGGCGGAGTAAGTCGAAACCGGAATAGATTTCACAATTGGCGGCGTTAACCACCGGCGGTCACGACACCGAGTTACCTCCTCGCGCCTGCTGCTTCATTCAGATGCCTGCGATCCCGTGGCGACGACGCTAGGTCCCTCACCAGCCGCCTCCGCCCCGCCTGGCCAATATGATCTCCGCCCTTTGAGCTAAAAATCTCTTTGTTGGATCATTATTGCTTGTTCTTGTCAGAGTCAGGGGGCGTCCCCTTTTTGCGTTCCCCGGCTCCCTCTGAGGGATTGTCGTTGGAATCTTTCAGCGTGCGCAGGAAAGTAACGATGTCCCAGCGGACAGTTTCCGGCAGGGAGGAGAAAGAAGGCATGCCGGTGGCGGTATTGCCCCGCGTGATCTTCCAGAATAGGGCACCATCGCTCTGACTCTGCATCTTGGGGGAACGCAGGTTGGCGCCGCTGCGGTTCTGACCGCTGCCGTCCTCGGCGTGACAGCGAGTACAGGCTTGTCTGAAGAGTTTGCGGCCGGCGGCCGCGGCAGATGGGTTCCTGGCTTCCGGATTGGGCGTGGAAGAAGCGTCGGGCGGTGCTGGCCACTGATCGGTGGCAGGGTTCGCGGCCTTTGGCTCAGTCAGGGGCTGTTTCGGAGCAATCTCAGTGGGGATCACAGCATTTCTTGTAGCCATAGACTTGAGGCCAAAGCAATAAATACGAGAATCATGGTCAACCGCATAAACTTGTCCATCGCTCACAGCCAGCCCGCTGAAGTGAACCCAAGTCTTCATGGCACTCCCGCTCTGATAGAGAAGCTTCCCGGTTTTCGCATCCAGAGCGTATAGCACGGCGGGGCGGGTCCCCATTCCTCTCTGTTCCGTGGTTAGGAGATTTTTTTTCCATTCTTCACGGCTCTTGTAATGAAGCAGCCCCTGTTCATGCTGCTGCTGAGGGTTTTCTCCGGTTGCGAGCGCAAACAGCACGCCATTGGCTACAACCGGGGGATCCGGCAGATTGAAATCAGGCGAAATCCAGGCCGGCCGCAGGGTCGGTTGCCGCGTCTTTTCGTCGTCAACTACATTGAACGCTATGACGCAGCCGTGAGGTACCTCCCCATTAGTTAGGGGAAATGGAGGAGCATCCTTCGACAGAGGACCCCATATGGTGACATACAGCCAGGTTTGGTTGTTCTTGCGGTCTGTCCAAACGGCCGGTGCACCCCACATGCCTTTTTGCTCCAATTCCTTGTTGTCATTGGCAAGGGCTGAGGTCACATGGAGAGCGGTCTGGTGATCCTTCCCGCCTAAGGAATCTCCACGCATCAAATAAACGACTGCTTCTTTGCCGCCTCCCGCGACCAAATCGTGATGCTTGTAGGAAAACGCGACAAGGCCCCCCGAGGGTAGGTCCAAGTCGCGCTTGTTGATGTCCTTCCAATTCAAGGGAGTGTAATAGTCGACAAGTCGCAAATCCCGCGGCGTAATAGATAAGAAGCTGCTTCCATAGTCACCGGCTGTCGGGTCGAAGTTTCCGTCGCCCGTGGAGGTGTATAAGCGATGGTTCGCGCCCACGACAACACCACCCCGCCCCCACATCCCTCCACCGTAACCTCTCTTAATCAAGAACTCGTGGCTGACCGTGTGCATCGCATCGGTCACGTCCATCGAGTAAATCCCTGAGCGATCACCACCGCAGCCCTGAGAGGTGCTGGTGTATAGCACCCCCTCGTAGAAATTCAGACTCCATGCCTTGGCAAAGGCGGGAACAAATTGGAAAGGCCCGAATTTCGTCGCTCCAGATCCCAAGTCAAGGCCATACAATTTGCCATCCCGCGCAATCGTGTACACGACGGCTCTATTTTGATCGATTGTCGGCGTCGCGTTAACGGCATTCGGACAAAGATAGAAGCCTTCGCTATCGGGCAGCACCGCCGCGTCAAACGTGCGGCTCCACAGTACCTTGCCGTCCTGGGCGTCGAGAGCAAAGAAAGTATCCGAAGAGCCAGCCACGTAAACCACCGTCTTGATTCCCTGAGAGGTAACCACTTTGCTGGCCACAAGCGGTGCTGTTAAGGAGTTTAATGCAAGCGGGACATTGTCCACTTGTGTCGTCCACTCCAGCTCTAGGCCTCCGACATTTTCGGGAGAGAGGATGCTTTCCTCAGTCCAACCCGAGCGTCGCGGTTCATGCCCGAACGTCGGCCAATCAGCCGCAGTGACACCTCTGCCCGAACTAAGCAGTAAAAGGAGTATTAATCCACACGACAGACAAGACTTAATGATTCTTCTGCCCACGGGGTACGGGTACCCTCCCCAGGTTGGCCAGCTGATCACGGCAAGCAGCTTCTTGGAGTGATTCATTTACCCTCCGACGTAATCCCACATCGACCGCCAAGGTTTTCATGGTAGCATTGGCTGGCATTGTAATCCTGTAATTATAGCTAGCAGCGATCTTCTCTTGGTCTCAAAATTGTCAAGTTGAAAAAATCGTGGGACCTTGACGGTTGCGATAAACACATGGCGGAGAGTGGTTTCAGTTCGATCGTATCATGATGGGGCGAGGAATTTCGCGCTGCTGCTGATCGAGCGCGTCTGGGGACAGTTCAGGTGAAGGCCGGTTCAGGCAACATACAGGGTTTCAGGCAACGTACAGGAAAGCGGATGTAGAATGCTCGACGTTTTCTAAGTCCAAAAGGAGCTCCCTGTGAAGATAGCCCTCGGTCGTGCCTTGGTTGTGCCCCTTGCGATGCTCACCGTGTTGGCAGGCGCTCAAAGCGAACGGAAGACCGTCCCTGGTAACGGTCCATTGGGGGTTCGACAGAGTACCTTTTTCGTTCATCGCCTCGGCACCGACTATGATGAGGCCATCACGACGCTGGACATGAGCGGCGATGGCCGGCCGGACTTGCTGAGCGGAGCCTATTGGTATGAAAACCCTGGACCCAGTGGGGGCATATGGAAACAGCATCAATACCGTACGGTCGAGCTCCACAACGAGTACGTGTCCGATTGTGGCGAGTGGACCTTCGACGTCAATCATGACGGCGCTCCCGATGTTGTCACTGCAGGTTGGATCGTCAACGGGCTGTCGTGGTATGAGAACCCCAAAAAGCCAGGCGTGGACTGGCAGAGGCATTTCATCACCGACAGTTACGATACCGAAGGTGGCGTCACCGGCGACATCAACGGGGACGGTAAGCCTGATCTCGCGCTGGCGCACTACAACCACTCCGGCATCATCTGGGTAGACTTCTCCGGACCAACGCCGAAAGTGCATCATGTCGGCGGCAAGGAGCAGGATGGCCATGGCATTGGAATCGCGGATGTCGATGGTGACGGCAAGGCTGACATACTCACTCCCTATGGATGGTTACAGAACATCGATGCGGACCATGACAAGTGGGAGTGGCACGGAGACTGGAATCTGGGCGATGCCGGATTTCCCATCATCGGCTATGACGTGAATGGAGACGGCAAGTTGGACATCATTTACGGCCGGGGCCACAGCTACGGCCTCTACTGGCTCGAGCAGCGAGGCTCGGGTGCCACACGGAATTGGGTCCGTCATGCCATTGATGAATCGTTTTCGCAGGTCCACGCGCTCCTTCTGGCTGACATCGATGGGGACGGTCAACCGGAGCTGATCGCCGGCAAGCGCTATCGCGCCCACTCTGAGGGCGATCCGGGCACCTACGATCCACTGGTGGTGTACTACTACAAGATCGATCGCAAGACAGGCACATTCACGCGTTATCCAATCTCGGTGAATGGTACTGCCGGAGTAGGGACACAGATCCTGGCCTTGGATTTGGATGGCGATGGGGACGTCGATCTAGCGACCGCCGGAAAGACTGGTGTGCATTTCTTCGAAAACCTGCAAGTGGATCGCGTTCCGAAGGCCACGCGTGAGCAGGAGATTTTGCTCGACAAGAATTGGCCTTTCCCCGGCGAAGGCGTCGAGGTCCAGCAAGAAGATGGGCCGCCACCCAAGTGATAACGATGAACGCGTTAGTTCGACTGTTCGGCTGGCCGATAAGCGTGAACTCCGCTTCACCCACATGACAGCATACGACGAGATGAGAGGACAATTACTTAAGCTGCAGCCTTGATTTCCTTGATTAGAGAGTGGTGTAGGCCTGAATTGACCGGCACTCCGGGTTTCCTTCTTCGTGCAAGAAGAGTTTTTTCCATTGCGAATTGGCTTGGTATGCGCGGAATACCTCTGAGATATGCCTCGGGATGCGGTTTCGGGCTACAATCGCGAGATATCCATTGAAGATCGCTATGGTTCGGTTGTCCACAGCTCCGCTCTTTACGGTCTTCATCATCTTGGTGTTCGTCATGCCAACCCCGACACCGTCAGGCAGTCGCGTAGCTAGTGCGGCTTCGGGTACGCCGGACGAAGGGTGGTTCAGAGAGATTGCGAACCAATCGAACATCGCCTACCGATCCAATAATGGTGTCACCAGCCGGAAATACTTTCCCACGCCGATGTGCGGGGGGGTAGCCGCAATCGACTATGACAACGATGGGAAGATGGATCTTTTCCTCACCAATGGCGCTCAACTGCCCGAACTGAAAAAAATCGAACCGGGTTATCACAACTGTTTGCTGAGGAATAGAGGAGACGGCACTTTCGAAGATGTCACCACGAAAGCGGGGTTGGCCGGGGAGAATCTCGGCTTCAGCTTTGGCGTCGCCGCGGGTGATTACGACAACGACGGGAACGAAGATCTTTTTATTTGTAATGCCGGCCGCAATACTCTGTATCACAACAATGGGGATGGGACATTCACGGACGTAACCGAGAGCTCTGGGGTGCGAAAGCCGGAAAACCTGTTGAGCGTGGGCGCCGCATGGTTCGACTACGATAACGATGGGCTGCTGGATTTGATCGTCACCAACTACACGATTTGGACTGCTGCCACTGACCGGGATTGCAGAGCGGCCGATGGAACGGAACTCTACTGCAGCCCGACTCTTTACAAGAGTGTTTCTTCCCGCCTCTATCACAACTTAGGGCACGGCAAGTTTGAAGATGTAACCGATGCATCTGGAATAGGCAGCGCCTTGGGCAAGGGCATGGGAGTCTCCATCGCGGACTTTAACGGCGATGGCTGGATGGACATCTTCATCGCCAACGATACGGAAGGGAACTTCCTCTTCATCAATCAAGGTAATGGTACCTTCAAAGAGGAAGGCTTAATGAGGGGAGTCGCCTACAACGAATACGGTACTCCAGTTTCCGGGATGGGCAGCGACGCCAAAGATTTCGATAATGATGGCCGGGTAGACATTATTTACAACGATTTGATGGGCCAAATTTTCGGCCTATTTAAGAACGATAAAAGCGGATTCTTTACGGATGTCACCCGGTCGACCAATCTCCAAGTATTGAGTCGGCCATTTTCGGGATGGAGTGTCGGATTCGTCGATTTCGACAACGATGGTTGGAAAGACATTTTCTCGGCCAACGGGGATGTGGACAACGTCGCAACTAATTCGCGGCAGCATGACACGATGTGGAGAAACGTCGAAGGCAAGACGTTCGTCGATGCCACGGACAAGATGGGGGCTGATTTTTCCTTCTTGGGCTACCGGCGGGGTTCGGCATTCGTCGACCTCAACAATGACGGGTTTATGGATCTGGTCGTCACTTCGCTGGGAGAGAAGCCCCATATCCTCATGAATAATGCTTTGAATGGGAACCATTGGATCATGTTCGATCTTCGCGGGCATCGGAGCAATCGGGATGGAATTGGCGCGAGAATCAAGATCACCACAGCTTCAGGCCGGACGCTGTATAACCACGCGACGACGAGCGTGGGATTCATGTCCTCCAGTGACAAGCGTGTGCACTTTGGGCTGTGCAAGGAGCGCCTGGTAAAAAATGTGGAGATACGATGGCCGAGCGGCATTGTGCAAACCTTAGACCAGGTTGCCGCCGACCAGATCCTGAAGGTAGGGGAACCAAGTGAGAAGGCGGCTCCTCCTCGCTAGCCAAAATGATGTCAAGTACCCGATCCACACGAAGCAAAGATGATATGCGATCCCGAGGACATGTACCAGCGTTCCAGCTGATTTCCGGCGCCACGACCTGCGCACCAGATAGGGCCTTAAGCATTCCTCTTGCATCTGCCGTCGTTATTAGTTGCGATATAGCAGTCACGATCCGACTATTTAGCCTTGGTCTTGATGGTTTCTGCGATACCGCTGCCTTCCCGGATCGTGAGTATCTGGTTGGCCTTGACATCATTAAAGCGTTCGATCTTTTGCGTGGTCGGCCATTTGACTTCTATGACATCCGCGAACTGGGCTTGGTCTAGGCCGAAGTGGAGACGGAGGTCGGACTGCGACATAACGCTGGAGGCGCTATGAACTTCATCCATCTGAACGTGTTTGCCGTTTACGACGCGAACGCGAGCTCCGATTGCCGTGCGATTACACTGTGTGCCGATTAACTTGATCGTGATCCAGTTCTGCGAGTTCCCGCCGTCGTTGCGAAGCAGCGACGGCGGGTCGTTGAGATTCAGAACCAGAACGTCGATATCGCCGTCGTTGTCGTAGTCCCCGAATGCGGCACCGCGGCTGGAGAAATGCTCGCTGATGCCAGGCCCCATCTCGGCTGAAACGTCCTTGAATCTCCCATCGCCCATGTTCTTGTAGAGAAGGCGCGGGTTCTTGAAAGTCTGGCCGAAATCGTGCTGGTCAATCTCGGGATAGACATGTCCGTTGACCTGGATGATGTCAGGCCAGCCATCGTTGTCATAATCGACAAAGCCGCAGCCCCAGGCAACATAACGTTGATTAATCCCGATGCCTGAAGAGAATGTGACATCGGTAAAAGTGCCGTCTCCGTTGTTGTGATAGAGGTTGCAGGCGTCGTCGGCGAAGTTGGTTTTGAAAATGTCAAACCACCCGTCGCAGTCATAATCTCCTACGGCCACGCCCATTCCGGCCTGCTCGTGGCCGTCGTTGCTGTAAGCGCATCCAGCCAGCGTGGCGGTGTCGGTGAAAGTGCCGTCGTGGTTGTTGCGGAGCAGCATGCTGGGTTGCGAGTCCACAGCCACATAGATATCCGGCCAGCCGTCGTTATCAAAATCGTAAGAAACTGGCGTAATGGAATACCGAGGGCCGGGCTTGAGGATGCCGGACTTGACGGAGACGTCGGTAAAAGTGCCGTCACCGTTGTTGTGATAAAGGACGTTCGTATCGGCGGTGAGACCCCGAGGGCCACACATTACCGAAATGTCTTTCCATGGACAGGTTGCAGGACCATTAGGGTCTGGGGTCTTTCCTGGATCGAGTCTTATGTAATGGCAGACGAAAAGATCAAGGTGCCCATCGCGGTCGTAGTCGAGCCAGGTGCAGCCCGAGCCCCATCGGATTTGTTCATCGTAGATACCGACCTTGCGAGTGACGTCGGTGAAGGTTCCGTCTCCGTTGTTGTGAAACAAAATATTGTGTCCCCAGAAGCAACAGAACATGTCGTCCCAGCCGTCATTGTCGTAGTCACCGATGCAGACGCCAGTCTGCCAGCCTGTGCGCGCCAGTCCGGATTTGTCGGTGACGTCGGTAAACGTGCCGTCACGGTTATTTTTGTACAAATGGGACGTGGGAGCTTTTCCCGGCGGCCAGTGTGCGTCAAGTCGGGTACCGTTGGTGAGGTATATATGTTTCGATGATGTACCTCTTGCGATCGGTGGCGCCCCAAACGTTGGGGACGGTCAGGCCGGCTTCACGGGCAACATCGACGAACACGACAGGAGATCCCGGTGCGGAGTTCGAGAAGGGCACGGACCGGATTATGGCTGAGTTCTTCCATTTCAAGAGTGGAGTGCTGAGTGCTTCCAGCAGCGCGCTGCCTAAGACTACGAGGGAGGAGCCTAGGAAATGGCGTCGTGGCAAATTCATCGGTTCCAATATCAGTTGTCCGCCGTCAGAAATGCCGGTCGTGCTGACGGCTGGTTGGTTCTCTTCATCGGCGGGGGACCTTTGGGAACGGGTGCGGCACGATTCCTGTGCCTTCTTTGACCGCGACGATCTGATCCACGGGTAAGTTCATGAGCTTATCTACCTGACCGCTGGGCCAAGCGATCTCTAGCGAGTCGATTTTGATGTGCTTTCCCAAGCCGAAGAGAATGCGAGGATCCCTGGCTGACATGTAGCTCCCGCCGCCTTTTGCCTGTTCGATGCGGACAAAGTCTTGCGAGGTTAGCTTCAGCGAAGCTCCGATACCGTCGCGGTTGGAACGCGCTCCAATCAAAAGGACCTCCAGCCAGTGATTACTGTTTCCACCATCGTTGCGCAAGAGTTCCGGATAGTCGCCGCGGTTGTTGATGGCAATGTCGGTATCGCCGTCATTGTCGTAGTCGGCGGTCGCAAGGCCGCGGCCGACGATGGGGCGCATGAAGTCAGGACCAAGCGAATCCGACACTTTAGCGAATTTACCCTTGCCCAAATTCCTGAACATCAGCAGTGGTTCCTTGTAGGACACCTCGCTGTGGTAAAGCTGAGCGTTATCCAGCATCGCGCCGTTCAATTGCAGGATATCGGTCCAGCTGTCATTGTCATAGTCCACAAATTCTACGGAGACACCACTAAGCAGCATGGCCTTGTTGCCGATGCCGGAACTGTACGTGTCGTCATTGAAAGTGCCGTCGTGGTTGTTGTGGTACAGACGGCTTAATTCGAAATCAAGGTGGGTGATGTATATGTCCATCCAGCCGTCGCCATCTAAGTCCGCAGCGTCGATACCCATTCCTGCCTCGTAACGGCCCTCCTCGCCCGCAGCCAAACCGGAAATGAACGATGCATCCTCAAAGGTACCGTTGTGCTTATTGAGAAACAGAAAATTCGGAAAATTGTCGTTGGCGATGGCGATGTCGGTCCAGCCGTCATTGTTGAAGTCGGCCAGAACCACCCCCATGCCTTTGGATTCGGGCTTGCCGACGCCGGAAGCGTCGCTAACGTCGGTGAAAGTTCCGTCGTGATTGTTATGGTAGAGCTTCGTTTTCTGTCCCTTGTAGTTGCCGGGGTGACAGTAGGCGCGGTAGCCGGGCCGGTGTTCGCCGCACCAAAGGTTATTTTTGGGTGACCACTCGATGTAGTTGGTGACCACAAGATCGAGCCAGCCATCTTTATCATAGTCGAACCATCCCGCACTGGTTGACCATCCGCCTTCGTCGCCAACGCCAGCCTTGGCGGTTACGTCGGTGAAGGTTCCAGTACCGTTATTGTGATATAGAATCGCACCTCCATAACCGGTAACGTACAGATCAGGGTAGCCGTCGTTGTCGAAGTCACCGACGGCGACCCCCTGGCCATAATGTCCGGCTCCGTCTACGCCAGCTTTTTCGGTGACGTCGGTAAAGGTTCCGTCGCCGTTGTTGTGGTACAGAGCGCAGCGCAGGGGATGGGGAGGCTTGTAAATCTCGGTGGCAGCGGATTGGACAAAAAAGAGATCCATCAGCCCGTCCTGGTCATAGTCAATCCAACCGACTCCGGTGCCCATAGTCTCCAGATAATACTTTTCGTCTGTGGCGGTCGCGTCCTGAAGAAAAGTTATGCCGGCGGCTTTACGAACGTCGGTGTAGCGAACGGAGGTTTTGTCGCCAGCGGGTTTCGGAGCCTGGCGCGGAAAGGCCTGCAGATGCATGGCCGTGGCTATGATAAAACTTGCGGCCAGAAATGCAACATAGATGCTTCCGACAGCGAGTCCCTGACTTATTTTCGACTTGCTCGCCATTCTCTTTGATGGCCTCCCAGGTTTTCTTTCGGGCTCAGTCGCCAGCTTCAGACATGCCAGTAGCCCCGCTTTCCCCTCTCCCCTGGCATTGACTCAAGAATTCAATGCGTGACGCTTCCTTTCTTAGCCTTCTCCTCCTTCAACTGTTGGAATTTATCGTAGGCTGACTGGGCTTTCTGTCTTTCACCTATCCGCTGGTAAATTCGTCCCAAGGCATAAAATGGCTCTTCGGCTGAGGGATCGAATTGAGCGGCCTTTTGCAGTTCTTCGATGGCCGCTGTATTATTCCCATGCTTCTCGCATAGTAGTCCAAGCTCGTAATGCGCCTTCGGAAACTTCGGATCAAACTGCAAGGCCTCCTTCAGTGCCTTTTCGGCTTCATCTAGCCGGCCGAGCGAGACCAGTAGCGCACCCATGTTCAGATCCGGCCAAGGCGACGGGGAATGTTTTTCCCGCTCCAGGCCCGCAGCCTTTTGATACTCCTTGATGGCGTCGTCAAACCGACCGAGGGCCTCGTAGCAAAGGCCCAAACTGTCGTGGGCCCGTGCATTGCGCTGGTCCAGCTTGATGGATGCCTCGGTCTCGGTGATGGCCTCTTCAAACCTTTGGGCATCATAATCAACGCGAGAAAGCCAGTAGGGATACAGCGCTTCGCCGGGGTTTTCGCGAGCAAGCTTCTCGAGTTCGGGACGAGCCCAATCGCGATGGCCCATGACGATGTAAGCCATGGCCAGCTCGAACCGGCTATGTGCGCTGAGCGGTTTGAGGCTTTCCTCTTTCTTATAGGCGATCGCCGAATTCAAATACTTCCCGTGCAAGAAAAAAACCCAACCCAGAATGTCCAACAATTCCGGGGAGTCCGGGTGCTGACGGATCTCATCAAGCAATAACCTTTCCGCCCCGGCGTAGTTCCGCTCCTCGATTTCTTTCTCGACCTTCCTGTGCACATCGGCACCGAGTGAGCGCATTGATGATTGTAGGGTTCTGTCTTCGGCAGAGGAGGATTCTGGAAGAATCTGGCCATGTGCCATCAGGCCCGCTGAGAGTATGACCGCCAACGCAACCCGCGCGTGCCAGCGGACCAGGCCCACACTCCTTCGCACTAACGCAGCAGTGCCTGTTCTGACGTTCAAAATAGACGCGTCTTGGCGGCGTGCAATCGTTTGGCAACCGAATCCCTTCGGAATTTCGTGACCGCACCTGCACACTGGTGTTTCAAATCGGGACTGCGGCGAAAAGTCGTCGTTGCGCAAGGAAAGACACTTTTTCTGCGACAGTGAAGTCACCACGACCAGCTTGGGATCACGGCTAAGGCATTTCAATCATGTCAGCCCATGCGGGTAGAAGCCTGAGCTGCAATTAGTTAACCACGCCGTTCGAGGTTAAGGTGCCAAAAGATGGTTAAGAAAAATTGTTCTTGACAAGTGCCTTTGCACGTTGATACCGTTTCCCCACCTATAATTACAGGATGATATCATGTTTAACTGTACGTGAGGTCCGACTCAAATGGCAACCGCCTTCACCGAGAGTGCGATGCTCCACTCTGATTGGTTTGGCGTCCAAACCTAGCAGTTTATAGGGTGTGGGGCGGACAGGTAATGGAAGCCGCGATCCAGCAAAAAGGTCGAACTGTAGGGGAAAAATGAACTCAGCGTCGAGTATAACCTATCTCTTCCGGTCGAAATTAACATGCCTCTTGGTAGCCCTAAGCATCCTCTGCGTTAGCGGGGTTGAAGGCCAGGACATCAATGGGTCCATTAGCGGAACGGTGACGGACTCCACTGGTGCGGTCGTGCCAAACGCTAACTGCACCCTTAGATCGAGCGTCACGCAGGAGGTAGTCAATGTTGCCAGCAACTCGAGTGGGCTCTATCGTTTTGTAAACCTGCAGCGGGGGGCTTACGATCTGGAGGTCGGCGCGAGGGGATTTCAGACCAGGGTGCAGAAAGGAATCATCGTTAATGTAAATGACCGGGTGACGGTCAACGTGACAATGAAAGTCGGCGAAGAGAAGCAAACGGTTGAAGTTTTGGCAGATGCTTCTGCCGTCAACTTTGAAGACTCCACGGTGCAAGGATCAATCACGCCGGACACTCTAAAAGTGCTTCCGCTCGAAATCTCGGGCACGACGCGGTCTGCGGCTGCATTCGTGGTTTTGTTACCCGGCGTTAACACCGGTGCGACCGGAGACCCCTTCAATACGAGAATCAATGGTGGCATGCAGTTGGGTGGCGAAGCTACTTTGGATGGGGCCTCTATGCAAGAAGGTATTATGGGTCAAAGCGGAATGAACGCCATCCACGGTGACTACCCTCTTTCGCCGGAAGCGGTCAGCGAAGTGAATGTGTTGATTTCAAATTACAGCCCGCAGTACGGTTCAAGCGATTCCGGAGTCATTAATCTGACCACCAAGCCCGGCACCGATAAGTTTCACGGCGATTTACGGGAGTTCTTCCGGAATACCCTCTTGAACGCTAAACAGTATGCCGCTCTAGACAGGCCGAGAGATCAGGAAAACCAGTTCGGCGGAAGCATTGGGGGGCCGGTCAAGATCCCAGGTATCTGGACGGGGCGCAACAAGGCTTATTTTTTCTTCAACTACGAGCGTTACGAGGTTCGCGGAGGAAACCAGTTCCCTATCCTGAGCATTCCGTCAATTAAGGAACGTATTGGGGACTTCAGCGATTGGAGGGATGCAAACGGAAACCTGATTCCGGTTTACGATCCCGCGACCAGTCGGCCCAACCCCAACTATAATCCCAACCAGCCAGTCGGGCCAACCAATACACCTGTCCTGCGCGATCAATTTATGGGTTGTGACGGGAATACCCCGAACGTGATTTGCCCGACAGATCCGCGGCTGCAAAACTCGCTTGCGGCGAACTGGCTGAAGTATCTCCCCAGCCCCACTTTCCCGGGTCCCTTGAACAACTACCTTTCCCCGGTCGCCATCCCCGAAATCGCAGGTGCAGGGTTGAATTACAAGCAGAATTTCGATTTTCGATTTGACGACTATTTTGGGAAGAAAGACCACTTCGCGGTTAATCTGCATTACCACGACACAGTCTTTGCCGATGTGACAAATTTGCCACGTCAAATTAGCTATGACGCCTTTCTCCTCCCGGATGGTGGGGAGATCGGTCCCTGGAACAGCCGGATTAATTGGGACCACACCTTTACCGCTCGGCTGGTCAACAACTTTACGCTCGGTTACATGAACATGCGGGGCAGCGAGCGTGCCATCGATGCTTCGTATGCCAGCCTGCTTCCGCAGATTCCGGGTGTTCCTTCGCATGAGCAGCCGCCGCAACTTAATTTCGCCGATGGCTTTTCACAGATGGGATTATTTGATAAACACCATGAAAATCGTCCAACCACTACTGTGAACGACCTGATGGCCTGGAGTCACGGCAGCCACCTGATTAAATTTGGTGGCGAGATCCGGAAACTGCAGAACAATCAAAGCAGCTTATTTAATCAATCTGGGTCATTCTCCTTCGCCGATACGGAAACCGGTCTGCTGGGTCTCAACAGTGGCAACGCTATCGCGAGTTTCCTGCTCGGTGCCGTCGATAGCGGCAACGCGACATTCCAAACCGCGCCTGCAACCTACGCTCGTGGGTCATACTGGGCCCTATTTGCTGGAGACACGTGGAAGGCGACAAGCAAGTTGAGCATCGACTATGGGCTCCGCTGGGATCTGGGGACTCCAGCCACAGAGAAATATAACCGCACCGCTTTCTTCGATCCTTACGCACCTAATTCAGGTGCCGGGGGTCTGCTTGGGACAGTCCAATGGGCGGGATCGGGAGCTCCGGGCGTACCCTACGGGGTGAATGGTTTCCCCCGAAGGTATCCTGAACACACTTGGTATGGTGGATACGCTCCGCGTCTAGGCGTCGCCTATGCTTTGGGCTCGAACTCAGTGGTTCGGGCAGGGTATGGGATCTTCATAAACCAAGCGTTCTATCCAGGATGGAGCAGTGGGCTTGATACAACTGGGTTCAGTAACACTCCCTCGTTCAATAGCCCGGATGGGGGACTGACGCCAGCCTTTCTCCTTCAGAGTGGGCTTCCACAGACATTCCAGCAGCCCCCTTTTATTTCCCAAACATTCCTTAATGGTCAATACCCACCAACATACCGGCCTTTCGACGCTAACCGTCGCGCATATAGCCAACAGTGGAACCTGGCTATCGAGCACCAGTTTAGCAACAAGTTGAATGTCAATGCGTCCTACGTCGGAAGCAAAGGCACCCGACTTCCTTCAAACGTAAATCCATTGAACGCTTTGAATCCCACGCTTCTCTCAATGGGACCACAGCTCTATGACGTATTTCAGCCAGGCCAGACGACGCTCGATGGTGTTTCGGCTCCCTATGATGGCTGGGTCGATCAATTGACGAACGGTTCTTGCCCCCCCTCCGTCGCCCAGGCTTTGTTGCCGTACCCGCAGTTCTGTGGAGGGATCCAGGGTGAAAACGAGAACAAAGGTAATTCCACGTATCACTCTCTCCAGATGAAGGCGGAACAACGCTTATCGCATGGTTTGTGGTTCCTGGCTTCCTACACTTGGTCCAAGTCGCTCACAGACGCGGATACTACCCAGTCAGTCATGTTCCAAGGTGGAGTGCAGGGAGTGATTTCACCTTTTCAACAGAGACGGAATAAGTCGATTTCGATCTTTGACACTCCCCAGAACCTTTCGTTCGCTCTATCCTATGAACTCCCCTTTGGTAAGGGCAAGAGCTTCCTGGGGGCGGGAGGCGTTCTGGATAGGATCGTTGGCGGCTGGCAAATCGTCAGTATTCTCAGAGTCACCTCGGGCATGCCGTTCTATTTCCGCTCAAGCAACTGTAATGTTCCCGGGCAGTTTCAGGCGGCTTGCATTCCTGCATTAGTTCCCGGAGTGAATCCATTTCTGCAAGATCCCGCACACTTCAATCCCAACAAAGGTGTAAACGACTACTCAGCTCCACTCCTTAACCCGGCTGCTTTCGAGAGCCCCGATAGCTTTAATTTCTACTTCGGCCAAGGCCCTCGAGTTTCGACCTTGAGGGGTCAGGGATTCCACAATGAGGATTTCAGTTTGTTGAAGAATACGAGGATCACGGAGAGGACGGGCCTACAATTCCGTGCGGAATTCTTCAACGCCTTCAATTGGCACCTATTCACGCCCACCGGCTACTATTTTGGCCAGCAGTCATTCGACACTGACGTTGCGAGCCCAACCTTCGGACAGTGGAACCGGGGATCCGTTTCCAGTCCAAGGAACATCCAGTTCAGCCTGCAACTGCTGTTCTGAGGAGACCAGAGTTTATGAGCGGGTCGCCGCGCCCGACTGGCAAGGCCCGCTCTTCCTCTGTTCAACAAGCAGCTTGTTTTTGCCGGGACGCGACCTGAAGCAAATCGTGAAGGAATAAACATGTCTCGGAATGTTCTGCTGTGGGCCGGAGGGATTGCTCTCCTAACAGTCACAATCTCGTCCGTCTTAAACGCATCCTCCGATACCAAGCTGGAGGACATTCAGCAACTGATTCTAAAGGGTGATCTAGCTGCCGCGAAGGCGCACTTGAATGAATTCCTGCAGGAATCGCCTGGGAATGCCGACGCACTGAACTTTCTTGGTGTTGTGCAGGCACATGAGGGCGAGTATCGGGCGGCTGAGAAGAGCTTTCGAAACGCGATTGCTGCAGCACCCGCCTTTGTTGGGGCATACCTCAATTTGGGGCGACTCTACCAAGAGGGGGGGAAGAATATCCCTCAGGCTCTGCAGAAGGGTATCGCTGTATATGAGTCGGTATTGAGGCTAAATCCCTTCAACGAGGAGGCGACTTACCAGTGCGCGCTGTTGTTGGCGATGGCGGGCTCTTATGAACGCTCGTCAAAACTTCTTTCTCGGCTGCCCGAACCTGAGCGCCAGCGTCCCCAGGCGTTGGCTCTTGCCGTGGCGGATCATGCGGGGATGAAACACTGCAAGCGCGGGGAAGAAAACACAAGCCGTTTGCTGCTCCACCCTGATCTGGCGCAGGCTGACGTGGTGACTGTTCTGCCCATAATTTTGGCTCAGCATAACGACAAACTAGCAGTTCAGTTGCTCGCGGGTTTGGAGCAGAGAGGGCTCGCATCAGTGGATGTTATTCACCAACTTGGCCTGCTCTATGAACAAGAGGGGGATTTCCATCTCGCCCGTGCCACGCTGGAGGAGGAGGTTCAGAAAACGGCTGTGGCGACTGTTCCAACGCTCCTTGTGCTGGCCCGGGTTGCCTACAAGGAAAGAGCGTACAAGGAAGCACTGGGTTATTTGGCCCACGCACGAGACATCGCTCCACAAGACGCACGAGTGCATTTCTTTTTCGGCATGGTTTGTGTTGAGATCGATCTACAGCAAGAAGCCTTTCAATCCTTGAAAACGGCAGTGCAGTTGGAGCCTGACAATCCCTACTTTAACTATGTATTTGGGGTTGTAATGATGAGCCGCAAGGCTGCTATGGAAGGGTACCCATACCTGAAAAAATACTGCGAGTTGAAACCAGACGATCCAAAGGGGCGCTTAGCGCTTGGCGAAGCATACTTTTACGGTGGCGATGATGAGTTGGCCCGCAAAGAACTGAAAACTGTCGTCAACGATTCGCGGACTTCTGCGACTGCAAGGTTGTTTCTTGGCCGGTTAGCAAATCGAGAGGGGAACTCTGCTGAGGCCATCGCAAATCTCCGCGAGGCTATCCGCAAAAATCCTAGTTCTGCCGACGCTTATGCGGAGTTGGGGCTTGCCTACCGAAAGCGACAGGATTACGTCAAGGCAGAGGATAGCTTATTAAAGGCCCTAAAGATTGATCCGGATAATTATGCAGCCAACCTAAGCCTTACCGTTGTGTATGAACTGACGAAAGATAGTCGCGCGGAAAAGCAAAGGGTCCGATTGAATGAAATCCAACAGCTTCGGAAAGATAGGGAAAAGGAATTCCTGAGTATGGTTGAAGTGCGCCCCTACTGAAGGACTGTTGCACGTCTGCGATCCGCGGACGATCGCGATATCAACGTAAAAGCCGAGCCACCGAACCAGGAGCCATATGAACAATCGGATTGAAAAACCGGTCCTACTGCCGCTTCACTTCACAGCACAACCAGACGAGGAATTCAACCTGCAACTTGCTGCACTTCATCGACTCCTCGATGACGACGCGGAGTTCCTGGCGCCCGCCGCGTTGGGATTCCCCATCCCCGAATCGGTTGATGCGGTCGTGTTGCCGGAGGTTTTGGGAGAGGCGTACCGGAACATGCCGCATCTGAAGGCGATCCGGGTCCCCCTGTTTATTGTTACGTCCGAGTTCGGAACCGTCTCGATGTGGGACTGGGAGATTGCCGCTTACATGCGGGCCGAGGGAATCCGTTCGCTAGCGCCAAGCAGCCTCGAGCAAGCCAAGATGATGTGCCGGGGATTGGGAGTAAAACGCCAGCTCCGGAAATCGAAGTTCCTGGTGTTTCAGGACAATCCTGGGGCGGGTTTCCAGGCCAGCATCTTCAAGCGTTTTTACTGGTGGGAGGACGAATGCACCCAAAGGATCTTGGCGAAGTTCGGCGTCGAGATCGTTCGAAAAAGCTTCAAGGAACTCGGCGAATCCGCCCAAGCGATCAGCGACCTAGAAGCGAAGTCCGCCGCCGACGCGCGGAAGATTCCGGTGGACGGGGTGTCATCCCACAGCCTGCTGAGTGCCGTCAAGATTTACTTAGCGGTCAAGCACGAACTGGACTCTGACTCTGCTTTCCAGGCGGCAGGTATCAATTGCCTTAACGAATCGCATTTTTCCGACACAACACCCTGTCTCGCTTGGAACCTCCTGTATGAGGAGGAGAAGTTAATCTGGGGCTGCGAAGCCGATACGATGGCGATGCTGACCAAGCTGATCCTGCACCGGTCCCTTGGCGTGCCGATTATGATGACCAACCTGTACCCCTTCCTCTTAGGGCAGGCGGCACTGAAGCACGAGCGCATTCCGGCTTTTCCGGACGTATCAGAACCCGAAAACTGCATCCTGGTAGCGCACTGCGGTTACCTCGGGGTGGTACCGCAATCGTTCGCAACGGAATGGACACTGAAGCCGAAGGTGTTGAAGATCGTGAACGATAATGCTACAGCAATGGACGCACGTCTTCCGGAGGGACCCGTAACGCTTGCCAAACTACACCCCACGCTCGATCTGATGAGCGTCGCCGAAGGCCATCTAGAGCGCTATGCCCAGTACCCGGATTCCGACTGCAGGAACGGCGGAGTCATCCGTGTTAAGAATGGGCCCGCGCTAGTACAGTCGCTAGCCTCGCATCATTACCTGATTACGACTGGACACAACCAGTTCGATATTCAAACGATGGGGAAAATATTCGATTTTGCCGTGGAATCACTTTAAGGGGTGGAGAAGCTGTGTTCCATGCGGCTGAAGCGGGTCGCGGAGATCGTCGAGAACGGCATTAACGAGACGCTCAGCTATTACGACCTGCCGCTAGAGCACTGGCGATGCATCAAGACCAACAATCCGCTGCAGCGGCTGATGCGGGAGATCCGGCGACGAACGCGCGTAGTGGGTGCGTTTCCCGATGGCCAGTCTGCGCTGACGCCGGCCCGACTACGGCATGTCGCGGCAACCCGGGTGGGGAGCAAAGCGCTATCTGCGAATGGACCGACTGGCCTAAGTCGGGGCTATCGCATGACCGGTCAGACTGGCGGTGACATGCGTGTGGATCGAGAAAGTGTAAGAGAAGTTCTCAACTGTTAATTGAAAATCACATCGTTAATGCATGGCAAGTTGTGCACGCAACCGCCGCCCGATGTAGTTGGTGGCAGTCGACGCAGGCTTTCATCTTCATGGCCAGGACAGGCTGGATGTGCTCCTGTGCTCCTACGTCACCGTGGCAGGTCGCGCAGGATATGTCTTTGACCATGTGACGGTCATGGCGGAAGAAGACGAAATCGGGGAGTTGGTATCGAGGCGTGAGCGGAGCTAGCTCCTTCCCGGCAGGCAGAGCAGCCAGGGACCGGATCGCAGGTGTATCGACACTGATTCCTTGGTGGCACGTCATGCACTTGGACTGCTGTGGGAAACCTGCCTTGTCGCCCTTTAGCGCGCCAGCATGACAGACGGCGCAGTCCATCTTCAGAGGTGCGTGCCGCGCATGGCTAAAAATCTCTGCGGCCCCAGGGGTCTGTGCGGGGGTTTGCGGGACCGTGTCCCGCTCACGAGCAAGCGAGCGCGAGTACGAAACTTCCGTCGGCGAGTCTGGCTGAGACGGCAGCGCGAAGGCTATCAGGGCGTCCGAAAAGATGTTGCTGAACTTGTTTCCTCCGCCCGCCGCAATTACGACATACTGTTTGCCCGTCTTTTTCCCACGAAAGGTCATCGGAGACGCATGGGCGCTTGCCGGCAGTTTCGTGACCCAGATTTCCTTGCCGGTGTCCTTGTCAAAGGCTCGGAACCGGCTGTCGTTTGTCGCACCGATAAAGACGAGTCCGCCGGCTGTAACCAGCGAGCCACCAATGTTCGGGGCACCGGTCGGCGGCAGTCCGCGGTCGACCAGTTTATCCACCACCCCGAGTACACTCCGCCATCGGAACTTACCGGTATCGAGATCGATCGCAGTCAGAAATGCCCAGGGCGGCTGCTGACAGGGAATCAGGTCCGGGCTCCAAAATCGCGAGTAAGGCGACCCCGGGCCCTGCGCGCGATAGGGTACTGCCGATCCGTCGGGAGCCTTCTCCAGCCGAAAAACCATTGCGACATCCATCGAATTTACGTACAGCGTGCGCGTTTCCGAATCGAACGAAGCGCCGCCCCAGTTGGCGCCGCCGAGAGTTCCGGGAAACAGGATCGTCCCTTGGAGCGAGAGGGGCGTATACATTGAACCCAGCGCCGCGCCGTCCATTAGGTTCTGACAGTAGGCTCGCGTCTCCCTCGTGACGTCGCCCAACTCGGTCGTCGTCATGCCCTGGCGGGCGAATGGTGGTGGCAACAGCGGCCTCGGCTGCGTAGAATATGCGGCTTCGCCCGGAACTTGGCTCTTGGGCACCGGAACCTCTTCGATCGGGAAAACCGGCGCGCCGGTGACACGGTCGAAAACAAACGTGTAGCCGGTCTTTGTCACCTGTGCGACCGCGTCCACCACTTTGCCGTCTTTCAGAACCTGCACCAACGTCGGCTGTGCGGGCAGATCGTAATCCCACAGATCGTGATGAATGGTCTGAAAATACCAGAGGCGCTTGCCGGTCATCGCGTCCAAGGCGACCAGCGAATCGCCGAACAGACCTGCGCCGGGCCGATCGCCGCCGTACAGGTCGGCGGAAGGCGAAGTCAGGGGCAGGAAAACGATTCCACGCGAATCATCGACGCTTAGCGGGGCCCACGCATTCCCTCCGCCGCGGCCCTTCCACGCACCCCTGGCCCAGGCATCGTTACCCAACTCGCCGCCTTGCGCGACCGGATAGAAAGTCCACAGGACCTTGCCGGTGCGGGCGTCGAAGCCCCGTACAACGCCCAGGGGACCGTAAGGTTCACCGTCGGACACGATCGACCCACAGATCACCACGTTCTTGTAAATGGCTGGTGGCGATGTCATCCCGAGCCGTCGGTTCGGATACTTCTCCGCTGCGCCGGATCGAAGATCAATCCATCCCCCCTGGCCAAAGGAATCGTCCAGCTTGCCAGTCGCTGCAATGAGTGAGAAAAGCCGCCCGTCAAGCGTCCCGAGGAAAACGCGACGCTTCAAACCATCGGACCAATAGGCCGCTCCGCGGTTAATGAAGAGATTGGCCGACTCCGTCCGATCGATGCGCGGATCGAAGCTCCAAAGCTCCCTGCCCGTTTCCGGATCGAGCGCCATGATGCGAGAGAATGGCGTGGTCACGTACATGATACCGTCAGCAACTAGTGGCGTACTTTCAAATGTGCTGCGTGTCGGCCACTTCGAGCCCTCGCTGATATCGCCGGTGTGAAAGATCCAGGCGGGCCGTAACCGATTCACATTTTCCCGATTAATCTGGTTCAAGCGGGAGTATTTTGTACCGCCTGGATCGCCGCCGTAAGAAGCCCATTCCTGCGCACAGGAGATCGCAGGAGTCGCCAGCAGAGCCAGCACAACTAGTGGAGCTGATATGATTCCGGTTATCTCAGAAGCGGTCCTTGAGAGCGAACTGGAGAATTCGAGGATGACAGGCCGTCGTGCTGACGCCGAGTTCCGCGTTCGGCCTTCAAAGGTGAAATCCACCCCAAGACATCGCATGACCGGTGATTTTAAACGTTTCAGCCCGAATCGCAAATAACGCGATAGCTTCAAGGAGAACACTCTGATACGACAAGAGTCCTAGGGGTCGACCGTTTCCCATAGCTGTCTAACCCCTCGCGAGCGACGACTCTGCTGCATCCAGATTTGACGCCATTACGCCGAAACCGTTCAGGGCGACGCGGCTATTCTCGGTCCCATGATGCGGCCTCAAATCCGCCACGGTTTGGCCTTAGAGCAACAACACAAATGAACTTGACCCGAAAGGCTTCATGACAGCTAAACAGATTCTTCTATTTCCCTTGATTTTGCTCTCACTGGTTTCGCATCTGCATTCGCAGGTAACAATCAAGCAAATGAACGGTCGGATCTCGGTCGAGATCGATCACAAACCATTTACAGATCTGTATTTCGGACCGGAATACATGAAGCCGTTCCTCCACCCCCTGCGAAGCGTGCACGGTACGATAGTGACCAGGCACTTCCCAATGGAAGAACTTGACGGAGAATCGCGCGATCACAAACACCAGCGGGGCCTGTGGATTGCCCACAGCAACGTGAATGGATTCGATTTCTGGAACAACGAATCAAGTTACACTACTCCCAACCGGGGCCGAATTCAGCTAAATAAAGTCCGTAAGCTTAAGAGCGGAGCAAAGCATGGATCGATTGCAGCGAGTTTTGATTGGAAGGATCCAAGCGGCAAGGTGCTCCTCCGAGAGAACCGAACAATGACCTTTTACGCGGACCCCGTCAATCGAGTCATCGACTTTAATTTCGAACTGATCGCGGCGACACGTGTGACTCTCGGTGATGTCAAGGACGGCATTTTCGGAATGCGTGTCGCTTCCGGCCTAGAGGCGGCACGGCCGGGCGTTCCGCTGGATCCCGCTCGCACTGGCACCATGGTTAACTCTGACGGCGCTTCTGGTGAAAAAGATTGCTGGGGCAAACATGCGTCGTGGATGGATTATTTCGGTACGGTTGACGGGGAGAAGGTAGGCATCGCCATCTTTGACAACCCGTCTAATCTGCGGCGGGGTTACTGGCATTCGCGCGACTACGGACTATTCGCCATCAACATCACGGGTGCGAAGGAGTTCACGCACGATTCCAACGCCGACGCCAGCCTACGGCTTCGCCTGGGCGACCGGCTCCGACTTCGGTATCGCGTGGTGATTCACCCTGGCGACTATAAAGACGCCAAGATCTCCGCGCTATACTCCGTTTACGCACACCAGTAGCAGGGGACCCAAGGGAACCACCTGCAACAGGAGCCGTTCGTCGGGCTCGCTCTGGATAATGTGATGATGCCGACCGGCTTCAGATAACCGGCAAACGCGCCCAATTGCGACCCAACCTGCGCAGACCGGAGGTCCCTGACCATAACGCCAAAGAATACAACGCGTGCTCGCCCCCAACTCCAGGCGTCGCAGCCTTTCTTCCTTCCAAGGTCTGAGGTGGCCGAACAGCAACGGCTCCGTCAGGACTGCTGCGTCCAATTCTAGCTTCAAGTTGACGAGGAGCAAATCGCAGCGCAGAAGGCACTGATGCGTCGATCCAGCCAGATTCGCGAGTTCGTCGACCAGAAATTCTGATGAGCGTCAATGCGCAGGGCGCGCGATTGAGTCCCAGCGAACAATTTCTTGCGGCGATACGCCCGACCCACGCTGTGTGCCTACACCACCGTGCGGTGACGCTCGATACAGGTAGCGAGCACTTCGTCACCAGGTCGCTGCCACCATTCCGGGCGGAAAAAATCTCCACCTCGCTCCAACCCCTGAATCCAGCTGCCTCCAACCAACCCCGAATCTTCCGAATATCGATAATTCCATCGCCCATCATTCCGCGATCCAACAGGAGGTCGGTGGTGGGTATCAGCCCAAGGAACCGGTGATTTTGCATTGGCTGGGTTCTCGAGCGCTCGCGAGTCGCGCGCGGACTCACTCCGGATCGAAAGAATGCGGCCGAAGAAACCGGACTTCACCAGCAGCCCAGTTTCATCAAACCGGGCAAGAACAACTTATCTTGCACTACGCCGTGTTTGATACCGGTCTTCCTTGCCAGCCTGACGAGGCCGCCTAAGGCGTCGGCCAAATGCGGGCTCACCGGTTTCTCGCAATAGATATGCTTGCCGGCACGCATAGCTTCGGTCAGCAGACCCGGTCGCCCCTGCGTGGTCGCTGCATCGAAGAATACGGTATCGGTGGGATTCGCCAGCGCACTGTTGAGATCCGTTCCCCATCGTGCGATGCCTTGTGATTGGGCCAGTGTGCTGAGCGCTTTGGCATTGCGTCCCAGTAAGAAGGGATCGGGCATTACGGGATCTCCGTTCGAGAGTAGAACGCCGCCTTGCTGGCGGATCGCTACAATGGAGCGGATCAGGTGCTGGTTCATACCCATGCGACCGGTCACGCCGTGCATGATGACTCCCAATCGAAGTTCAGACATCGTTGGTCCTTCGCTTAAATGACCGTGGCGGAGGCCGTTTAGCCTTTTGCCACATCAAGGCCCACTGCCTCAGCCACGTTACCAAATCCATCACGCTCCAGTAAGACAATCAATCCTCGCAATATCTCCGTGACAATACCGGGGCCGTGATACACCATGGCGGTATACAACTGCACAAGCGAGGCCCCCAGCCGTATCTTTACGTACGCGTCCTCCGCCGAGGAGACCCCGCCGGCCGCCATCAACTTGTAACGGCTTTCGGGGCCAATGACCTCGTAAAGCAGTTTTAAGTTGGCATTGATGAGATTCAGCACTGGGCGTCCGGACACTGCGCCCGGAAACTTCTCAAGTTCGTCTCGTGATGTTGTCAGCCTCAATCCAGCGGGCTTTCCGGCGGAAAGATTGATACCAAATCCCGCAACGAAAGGGAACTGATCGGCAAGAGCAACCAACTCACTGAGAAAGTCTCTATCGACCGTCGGCTTCAACTTCAGAAACACCGGAACTCTGGGCCGATGGTTCGCCAGTCGCTGTAGCAGCGCGTGTACCTTCGGTATCTCGTCGAAATAGTTCCTATCGCTGGCGCTGTTTGGGCAACTTAGATTCAAGTTGATGTAGTTGCTCAAATCCTGCAGCCTCGCGAACGCCCGGGTATAATCGCCCAGAACCTCGTCGTCTGTCGGCGGGCGATGCGGGTCGTTGGTCTTTACTAGGTTGATGCCTAACGGAACACCACAGTCTCTTCCTCGAATTCGGTCGGCGACGATGTCTGCTCCATCGTTAGGAACTCCGTAATTGACCACGATCCCCTCGTCCTGGGGGACTCGGAACAGCCGCGGGCGTGAATTACCTTGAGACGGGTAGGCCGAGATCGAGCCGATCTCGATATGGCCGAACCCAAGCGCTCCAAGCATCTCGAGTGCGGCTCCGTTCTTATCAAAACCTGCGGCCAGTCCGATTGGATTCTCGAAACGGATACCAGCAATGGTTTGTCCCAGACGCGAGTCCACCATACGCAGCCTGGACCGGAAGAGGTGCGGCAAAATAGCCAATCGACCTGCCGCTGCGCATGCTCGAAGCGTCATGGTGTGTACAACTTCGGGATCCATGCGGAACAAGATAGGTCTCACCAGGGATGTATAAAATGTAGACATAAATATTGCGTACGCAGAGATTTTCCGCCCGGCAGTGGTTGGCCCTTCGTCTCTGGAAGGAATGGCAACACGGCAATCCCGACGAGTAATACCAGGCTAATCCACATCCCGGCGGTCCGGAGTCCTTCGACATCTCCACCCAGCTTCTTTGTAACCCGACTGATCGTAAACGGGGCCGTCGCTGCCACCAGCCGGCCCACGTTGTAACAGAAACTCGTGCCAGTGCTGCGCAAACTGATGGGGAATAATTCCGGCAGGTAGACAGCGTAGACGCCAAAAACGGATAGCTGGCCAAAGCCCATGAGCGGCAGCATCCAATAGATCTGATGAATCTCGCGCATGTACTTGAGTACCAGGAATGTCGACAAAAAAGAGAGAAGCAGCGCCAGTGCGAAAGCGATGCGTCGCCCCTTTGCCTGCGCGAAGCTCGCGAGGGACAGCATCCCGAAAAAGCCTCCGATGTTCTGCAGGAGCAACCCTGCGGAACGCCAATATGCCTTCTCACTTGCAAGAGCGTCGGATGTAAGTCCCGCGCCGCTTAAGTGCTGTTCGACAATAGCCAGGCAAGCGATGCACTCACGAAAACAGACCACTGCTCGCGCGTCAGGCCTTGCCACCGGCGGGGGCTAGCCACCCCATCAAACTGTCGGATCATCAGCCATCCCTTGGAAGTGTGCCCGACCCACTAGGGCTCAATCAGCCCACGCACAATGCAATGCCGAATTCTTAGCGCTTTTATGCTATCATCACAGGACTACTTAACTAAAGAGATGTCAAGCGATTTCAAGTGGCGACTCCAGTTCAGACCGTCTCGGCGAGAATAGATATTCGAGCAAGGCGCGCGGGTTGGCCATCCATCATTCGGAAAACTGTTGAATGCACAAGTGGCGCCTGGCCGTGAACCGCTCGGCCCCCCTCCGGTAAGGAGCCCGACGCAATGCAGGACCCTCTGATCCAGTCCCTACGAGTCATTGACGTAAGATTCCCCACCTCTCGCGTGCAGGTTGGCTCCGACGCGATGAACCCGGACCCAGACTACTCGGCTGCTTACTGCATTCTGTCCACCGACACCGAACTCGAAGGGCACGGTCTCACATTTACGGTGGGCCGTGGCACCGAACTGTGTGTGGACGCGATTCGATACTTGGGCCGTTTTCTGAAAGGCCGCCGCCTCAGCTCCATCACCGATGACTTTGCCGCATTCGCACGCTCCCTGACGGACGATAGCCAGTTCCGCTGGCTGGGTCCGGAGAAGGGCGTAATTCACTTGTCATCCGGCGCGTTGATCAACGCGCTCTGGGACCTCTACGCCAAAGTGGAGGAGAAGCCGGTGTGGCGTCTGCTGGCGGAGATGGACCCGGAGCGGATTGTCTCGGCCATCGATTTCCGCTACATCGACGATGCGATCACGCGGGAGGAGGCACTCGCCATTCTGGCCTCAAGCCAGGCGACCATGCCCGAGAGGCTGCACCAACTTAATGAGGACGGCTATCGCGCCTATACGACATCGGCGGGATGGATGGGTTTCAGCGACGAAAAGGTCCGCCAGTTATGCCGCAAGGGACTGGCCGATGGGTGGACCCACTTCAAGCTAAAAGTTGGCGGCGACCCGCGCGACGACCTTCGCCGCGCCCGGATCGTGCGGGAAGAGATCGGATGGCAGAACCAGTTGATGGTGGACGCCAATCAGAAGTGGGGCGTGCGGGAGGCCATCGAGAGGACGCGCGCACTTGCGGAAATCAAGCCTTGGTGGATGGAAGAGCCGACTAGTCCAGATGACATTCTGGGACACGCGCGCATCCGTCGCGAGATTGCCCCTATCCGCATCGCCACTGGCGAGCACTGCCACAACCGCGTAATGTTCAAGCAGTTTCTACAGGCCGGGGCCATGGACATTTGCCAGATCGATAGCTGCCGGGTCGCGGGGGTGAACGAGAATTTGGCGATCCTGCTGATGGCGGCGAAGTTTGGCGTACCGGTCTGTCCCCACGCTGGCGGGGTGGGCCTCTGCGAATATGTTCAGCATCTCGCCGCCTTCGACTACCTGCGCGTCTCGACCTCCCTGCAAGACCGCGTGATTGAGTACGTCGATCACTTGCACGAGCACTTCGTCACACCGGTCGTGGTTCGGCGCGGGAAATATTTCTTGCCTGAGGCGCCGGGGTATAGTATCGAGATTCTTCCCGAGTCTCTAATCAAGTACGCCTTCCCGAATGGTGAGACTTGGAAAGCCAAGATTTAAGGGCATTCTGATTCGCGAACAGATTCCGGCGGAATAAGCGTTGATCTAATTCTCTCGAGGGGGCAACGAATTTTTCGGTTGACAAAGTCATGTAGATGAGGCGAGGCGTAGAATCCTATCATTATAGGCCTAAAGCTTGTTCGCAGCGGCGGAGAGATTGGCGCCGAAATGGCTCTTCAGCCCAAATCCTGGCTTTCGACGGCAGGATCACCATGGCTGCGATGGGAGAGGCACGTGTCGATGCTCCAAATGCGATTAAGCTCGTCACTGCAGCAGAGACTCTGCCTAAGGACCGGGTTGGCGATCCAGCCTACACGACTCCGGCTCTAGTGGCCACAGGGCGCGCCATTCTTGTACCCTTCGCCGATGCCGGCCAAAAGGGCCAAACGCACGCCTATCGTACCTGGATCAAGAGGAAGCAAGAAACAACTTGCCTCGAAATACGCTATCGGATAATTCGATGGATAAAAGCAAGGTGAACATTTGTGTAATTGGAACCGGACGGGCCGGAATGATACACGCCGCAAACTTCGCTAGATCGGTGGATAAAGCCCGGCTTACAGCCATTGTTGAAAATGATGAGGGGAGAAAAAGAACTGTTATCTCCGAGTTAAATTTGGGAAAGGGATACTCAGCTTGGCAGGACGCTATCGACGATGACGGAATTGACGCCATCATAGTGGCCACGCCAACGAAGCTACACTGTCCAATTGTCATGGCTGCCGCAAAAGCGGGTAAGCACATTCTCTGCGAGAAACCTTTGGCCGCTAACGTTGCAGAATGCGAAGCCATGCTTAAGGTGGTGAGCGAAAGCAAGGTCAAGCTACAAGTCGGTTTCATGCGTCGATACGATGCGAGTTTCATGGCAGCAAAAGCTCGTATTGAAGAAGGTGAAATCGGTGACGTGGTTCTGGTCAAGTCCTTGACGCATGGACCGAGTATCCCTCTCCCCTGGATGCTTGATGTTAAACACAGCAATGGACCTCTGGCCGAGGTGAGCAGTCACGATATTGATAGCCTGCGCTGGTTCACCGGAAGCGAATACACGGAGGTCTATGCCATAGGCAGCAATTATCGGTGCCGCGACGTCAGGGAGGAATACCCCGATTTTTATGACAACTTCATCATGACTGCCCGTTTTCAGAACGGGATGCAAGGTCTGATTGACGGGGCCATGGCGGTCAGATATGGCTATGACTCACGCGTTGAAATTCTCGGCACAAGGGGGATCCTCTTCGTGGGAACGTTGAAAGAGAATACCGTTCTGGGATGTAGCGAAGGGTCCGGCATGCGCCAAACCATTGTAAAAAGCTGGCGCACTTTGTTCCAAGACGCTTACTTAACGGAAGACATTGACTTTGTCAAATGTATTTTGGAAGACAGAGGACCGAAGGCCAGCGGAATGGACGGAATGAAAGCGGTGGAAGTGGTCAATGCTGGGAATTTGTCTATAAAAGAGCAAAAGCCGATCAAATTGGAACTTTATGCTGGCAAAGGATGCTAGATGAAATCAGCCTTGCTTTACGGGAAAAACGATTTACGCGTGCAGGATCTGTCTATTCCCACCATCAACGAGTTCGAAATATTACTAAAGGTCCGAAGTGCCATGATCTGCGGTACGGATATTCGGATGCTGAAAAACGGGCGTTCCAATATTGACGCAGACCACCCGTTAGTCATGGGACATGAAATTTGTGGCGTAATCGAAAGTGTGGGACGTTCTGTCTCGCACTATAAGAAAGGGATGCGTGTTTTCGTCGCTCCCAATTGGGGATGCGGAATTTGCGACTTTTGCATCGGTGGAAAAACACACCTCTGCCCAGACTACCAGGCTATTGGGATTCATGTGCATGGCGGCTTCGCTGAGTATTGTCGTGTGCCGGCAGCAGCGGTACTTCAGGGTAACGTCATGCAAATCCCGGATAGCATGTCCTTTTCAGAGGCTGCAGTCATCGAGCCATTCTCCTGCACGTATAGCGGGTTTGAGCGTGCCCAAATTCGTCCGGGCAATACAGTGCTGATATTTGGCGCGGGGCCAATCGGATTTATGCATGCCAAGTTGGCCAGAATGGCGGGGGCAGCAAAAGTCATGCTAAGCGATATCAATGATTCTCGTTTGAGTACGTGTACGCAAATCGATCCTGCTCTCATTCCCATTAAGAATGAGATAAGGCAGGAAATTTCGCAACTCACCGGGGGGAAAGGGGCGGATGTCATTATCACCGCATGTCCGGTACCGTCTGTCCAATCACTGAGCCTGGAGTTGGCTGCGATCAACGGCCGCGTCATTTTCTTTGGGGGGCTGCCAAAAGAAAGCGAACTCGTGCCGTTGAACGGCAATCTCATCCATTATCGACAACTGATCGTGACCGGTACGGCACGCTCAAGCTTGTCTCAAATTCGCACATGCATTGGCCTAGTGTCTGACGGGTTGGTTCGACTTGATGATCTTATCTCACATCACTATCACTTGTCGGAAGTCAACCAGGCATTTATGAATGCGACAAAGGGCGAAGGAATTAAACATGAAATAGTGTTTTCTTGAGTGCAGAGGCTCAACCCAGAATCGAATGCGCATGGATAAGTTTCTCATCGGCATTGATATCGGTACCCAGGGTACAAAGGCGGCGCTATATTCAGAAATCGGAAAATGTCGTGCAATCGCTTTTGAACCGTCGAGACTATATCAGCCTGCTCACGGCATTGTGGAAGAAGATCCTGAATACCAGGTGGCGACGGTTTGTAAGACGATTCAAGCATGCATGAACAAGTCGAAGCTTGATGGAGACGCGGTGGCAGCAATTGGGATTGCCGGCCAAATGGCTGGTGTCCTCGGCATCGACAAAGCGGGGCGCGCTGTAACCCCTTATGATTCGTGGCTCGATACTCGATGCAAAGCATATATCGAGCGCATGCAAAAGACTGCAGGCCAGGCTATTCTCACAAAAACCGGCTGTGCTCCCAGTTTTAATCACGGACCCAAAATACTGTGGTGGATGCATGAGCGAAAGGAGACTTTTAAGTCCGTCAAATCATTTGTACAGCCAGGTGGGTATGCCGCCATGCGTTTATGCGATCTCAAAGGCAGCGATGCATTCATCGACACAACGTATTTGCATTTTTCCAGTTTTGCGGACAATCAGAAATCCCAATGGGATGCCGCTCTTTGTGAACAGTTCGGCATGGATCCATCTCTATTGCCGCGAATCAGGGAACCGCAAGAGGTAATAGGTGAAATCACGCCAGAGTCCGCTCACAGATGTGGTTTACCTGCAGGTATTCCTGTAGTGGCTGGATGTGGCGACACGGCAGCGTCGTTTCTCGCCTGCGGCGCTACGACCGAGGGCATTTGTGTGGATGTGGCCGGTACGGCATCCGTATTTGCCGCGACTACTGCTCAATTTCAACCCGACCTAAAAAACGCAACTTTAGGAGTTGGTCAGGCTGTAAGCCCCGGCTTATGGCACCCCTATGCTTATATCAATGGCGGCGGTATGAATCTGGAATGGTTTCGGAACCAAGTTATGCCGTTGCCTTCCAGTCATGAACCACGATCACTTAGTGAATTGGATGACTCGGCCTCTCACATTCAGCTAGATCCTTCGCTTCCTATATTTATTCCTCATCTCGGCGGTCGCGTTTCTCCTGCTTGGCCCGAAATGCGTGGCGCGTGGGCTGGGCTCACCTGGAAGCATTCTTATCCTCAGCTCTATCGTTCGCTCCTAGAGGCAGTCGCACTTGAGTACTGCGTCTATCAGGAAATATTGGTTGGAATCGATTCTCAGTTCAAGCCGAATGAAGTTCGTATCACAGGCGGTGGAGAGAAGAGCACTTTATGGAACCAGATAAAGTCCGATGCACTGGGAATTCCGGTAGTGCAAATGCAGCACAACGAGGGCTCCCCCAAAGGCGCTGCTATGGTTGCAGGTGCAGGCGTTGGACTCTTTAAAGACGTAAGGCAGGTTTCAGAGACTTGGTGCACGTGCGGTGCAAGATACGAGCCTAATCACGTCGCAAACCGCTTTTACCACGAACGACTGCAGGACTATAAGGCGCTGTTAGATTGTATGAATCAGTGGCGGAGAAGGGCTTAGATGATACAAGGCCCTTATGAACCCGCGACAAGGCCGACCATATATTTCATTGGCGTCACGACCGAGAAATCGTCAATTATGAAGGTGTTTCCCGATTGGGCGGCATATTTGAAGTTGGGTGACTGTCAAATCAAGGGGATGGACTTCAAATGGCACGATGAACCTGAGAAGTATCGTGGCGCTGTACAGTTTATTAAAGAAGATCCTCTTTCACTCGGTTCACTGGTTACCACGCACAAGATTGATTTGCTTAAAGCCTGCCGCGATCAGTTTGAGTTGTTGGATGAATACGCCGAACTGATGGGAGAAATCAGCAGTATCTCGAAACAAGGACCTAACTTGGTAGGGCATGCCAAGGATCCGATCACCAGCGGGTTGGCTTTGGAAGCTCTAATGCCTGCCAACTACTGGAAGGAGACGGGGGCCGAAGTCCTTGTTCTGGGTGCCGGCGGCTCATCGATAGCCGTAACATGTTATCTGATGAAGGAATCACACGGTGATAATCGCCCTTCGAGAATCATTGTGACCAACAGAAGTCTATCCCGGCTTGAAGAAATAGAGAAGATACATAAGAAAGTGGGAACTGTTATTCCCCTTGAATACCATCACACTCCCAGGCCCGGAATGAGCGATCACATTTGCGCAAAGCTGAAACCGGGTTCACTCGTGATTAACGCAACCGGACTCGGAAAAGATGCTCCCGGATCCCCCTTGAGCAACGCTGCGCAGTTTCCTGAAAGCGGTTTCGCATGGGATTTTAACTATCGCGGAGATCTGCTTTTCTTGGATCGGGCGCGTGCGCAAGAAAAGGTACGAAACCTCAAGATCGAGGACGGGTGGATCTATTTTCTTCACGGATGGACGCGCGTGATTGCTGAAGTATTCCATATTCATATTCCCACAGCAGGACCGGTGTTTGATGAACTGTCTCGAATCGCCGAAAGAGTCCGATGAAGGGCGACCTCGGCAGCAGCAAAGAAAGGGGGCAATCCAGCCATGGCTAGCAACACAACATTCATCGACCCGTTTAGCGTGAATATTGATCTGGTAACGGGACAAATGGAGAATCCCCGAAATCATCTGGTTCGCACAGCATCCGACATGCGCGGATATTACAGGGATGAGGCAGCTTTAGAAAGACTGATCAAAGAACAACATGATCCGCTTCATTACGAAGTGTTTGAGGTGCCGGTTCCGCAAGAATGTGGCCACCTGATGTACTGCATCAGCAAGCTTCAGCCCGGTCAGGTAGGCGACGAATTCTTTATGACTAAAGGGCATTACCACTCGATGGTAGAGAGGGCTGAAATTTATCTCTGTCTACAAGGGCAAGGGTACATGGCGATGAAGACATCCGATGGCAGGTGGTCAGCCGAGAAAATGGCACGCGGCACCATGGTGTATGTGCCGCCTTACTGGGCACATCGGTCCATCAATGTCGGCGGTAAACCGCTAGTGTCTTATTGCATTTATCCCGGAGACGCTGGTCATAATTATGGGGATATTGCCAAGCAGGGGTTTCCCAAGAGGGTGTTTCAGAGGGGGAATGGAATAGTAATAGAGAGCGAGTGTGAGACATAATTGGGGTTGCATGGAGGGCCGATACGAAAAAAGTACTGGTTACTCCCAGATCTGTGACGAAGGACGGGCACCCATCCTTATTGAGACTTGAGCTAGCTGGTTACAAAGTTGTTTTATCGCCAGCGGGAAGATTCCCTACAGAAGATGAGCTCATGCAACTTTTGCCCGATTGTGTTGGTTTTCTGGCTGGCGTAGAGCCAGTGACCGAAAAGGTTCTGGAGGCCGCCCAGGCTCTGCGTGTAATCAGTCGCAATGGAACCGGCGTTGATAATGTCGATTTGGGAGCTGCAAAGAGGTTGAACATCAAGGTATGCAGGGCGGAGGGAGCAAACGCGCGTGGTGTGGCTGAACTTACCATGGCTTTGATTCTTGGCCTAACTAGGGGGATCTGCTATGGCGATGCTCAGTTAAGGCAAGGTGATTGGGTTTACCAATCTGAGGGATGCACGACGAAAAGTCGAAACTTGGCGGCTCGATTACAACCAGCAAGTCTGCGTAGCTCATTGGACTACCTGCCGCCTGCAGAGTTGGCAAAGAAAGCAGCGGAGATAAAGGCATGAGGAAAGCAGTACAAGGCTGCCAGAGCAGGGGACTCAAACGCCATCTCCTGCTCCGGACCTCATCCCCGCTGAAACCAAAAATCAACCGAGAACTTACATTAGGACTGGTACAGCAAACGGGGCACTTCACTTGCAAGCGTTCACTGTCATGGATGTGAAAGCTTTCAGGCGACAGCGTAAGTTTAATGTGTACTCCCGATTTCGCAACAACTCAATTCTCAAAATGAAGCGAGGATCAGAACATGCTGCGTGTCACTCGGCGGAACTTTATCGGCATCGGTGTCAGCGCCTCGGCGGTCCTTGCGACTTCGGGCTTCGCCGCGTTCGCATCCAAGGCTGGCGTCAAGTTCAGGATTGGCGTCCCGGACTGGAGTCTGAGGCAGGAAGGCAAGATTGAGTCCATTGCCCTGGCCAAGGAGTTGGGTTTCGACGGCGTGCAGATTAGCATCGGCAAGGGGACAGACAAACTGCCCCTTTTCGACCCTGCCCTGCAGAGAACGTTTCTAGACGAATCGAAGCGTGTGGGTCTAAAGATCGAATCCCTCTGCCTCGAAATCCTCCATCGGAACTACTTGAAATCAGACCTTCTTGGCCAGCGCTGGGTGGCCGATTCGATTCCGATCGCGAAGGCCATGGGTGTCCGAGTCGTGCTGCTTCCTTTCTTCGGCAAAGGGGCGCTGGAAACCGTCGCGGAGATGGACAGGGTGGGCGATGTGCTCAAGGAGGTCGCCCCGGCTGCCGAGAAAGCTGGCGTCATCCTGGGTCTCGAAGATACGCTCTCCGCCAGAGACAATGTCCGGATCATGCATCGCTGCAAATCTTCCGCGGTGCTGACTTACTACGATGTGGGCAATTCAACTCAGGGCGGGTTCGACGTGGTGGAGGAGATCCGCTGGTTGGGCGGCACGCGTATCTGCGAGGTCCATCTAAAGGACAACCCTCACTACCTGGGTGAAGGGAAGATCGACTTCAAGGCGGTAATCGACTCGCTGGCCGACATTGGCTTCGACGGGTGGGCCCAACTCGAGACCGAGTGCCCTGTATCGGTGGAAGTCGACATGCGCCGGAACCTGAAGTTCATCCGGGGACTGATTGCGGCGCGCAAGTCGGCTTAAGTCGCCGGCGACCTGTCGCAGGTGGCAGCTATTTCGGCGGGATGTCGCTGCCACTTCCCATGGCA
>WNGK01000798.1_pt1 | contig 41470 bp, 45 predicted proteins | sample 5400601 | NCBI WGS metagenome assembly WNGK01 (sample SAMN13153376, study PRJNA577476) | soil metagenome | isolation source: 60 cm soil or saprolite under Garry oak tree replicate 1 | place: USA:California | collected 2016-06-15 | reverse complement strand
CGCGCTTTCTTCTGCTGGGGATTTTGGTGATAGAGTTCGGGCCGGGAGTGGTGCATACTGTCCGCATATTCTTCAGCCATCATTTTTATTGGGTATTGATCGCGGCAGTGGCGGCGCTGGCGGCTTGGCTGGCGATTAGGCGCTGGAAGAACGGAAGACGGAATCTTTCCCCAGTCAGGTGAGGCGGTAAGTTAGGTCGGCGAGCTAAACCGCGGCCGACGGACCACTGCTGGCTTTCTCAGCGAACGAACTCATCAGCACCGGAACCGCAAACATCGCAGCGGTGAACAGCAAATCGCCGATCAGTGCAGGCCGGAAAAATGGCAGCGCCAGGGTGTAGCAAGTCATCAGGCCTGCGAGAGTCTTGGGGTACATATTGAACGAGGCCCAAACGGCAAAGTTGCTGAGCAGGTAAAAAGCAACGGAACTACCGAGTGCCGAAGCGAGAATCCACAGCGGCTTCGAATTCTCACGCAGCCGGGTTCCCAATGCCAGCACGGCAGCATACCAGGCCCAGACCACGAGCTGGTCCCAGGTGAATGCGTAGTGCCAGAACCATTTGGTGAGGACCACGTCGGAGACGGCCATCATCGCAAACGGCGCCCAGATGAAGCGGCGCGGTCCGCGGGCGCCAAAGAACAGCAGAGCGGCCGTGACAGGGGTAAAGGTCCAAGGATGGGGCATGAAGCGGACGGCGATGGCGAGGACGACGAAAACGTAAGCCAGCATAAATTACCTCAGCGCATTGATTGTGGCGGTTAGGCTGGGGAGGCGTCAAGTGGAGGGTGCAGGAGTGAAGTTGCATGTGTGGGTCGGACACTCTTGTCCGACCCACACGCGAGTTAGTCCGGCGGTGGCTGTTGGGCCCGGGCGCCGAAGTGTTCGGCAACGATGCGCAAATTGCGATCGAGTTCGACTGAGCCGGAAAGCACGTTGCGCCCGCGCATCCCGGGATAGCCAAACCGCAGATCCCGGAAATAAACGATCGTATCCTCGCCCGAGGTGTCTTGCGTGAGCAGCGGATATTGAGCCCAAGCGAGATAGACGCGTCCGAAGTAAGAGTGCCTGGCAGCTAAGGTGGCGGGAGTTTCCGGCGGCTTTGGGATGGTTAGCAATTCAGCCGCATTGAGCCGTCCGCTAAGGGAATTCACATCTGAAGTAAGAAAGGACGTCCGCGTTTCGATGACCGCATACCAACGAGTCACGCTGATCGCGTAGGGATAGACAGAAACTCGCGCTGGCGGCGCTGAGTCAAAGGTCAGCATTTTAAGAGCGTGAGCCGCCTTGCGATGCTCGTGATCCCGAATCGCGTACAGTCCTGCAACACAAACCAAGGCCAGCGCGGCCGCGGTGCGTCCGCGCGGAAACGGCTGGTGGCGGGAGAAAAACAAGGGCGCGACCAGACCAGCCACCAGGAAGACATACAGCATTGGCTCGATGATGAAGACGATGTCCCAGGAATACCAGTACCCCGAGAATGGCCAGAACGGGTGGACCCCATAGTTGTTGGTGAAATCAAGCAGAATGTGGCTGAGGCCGGCAATGTAAGCAAACAGAAACAGCAATCCCCAGCGCGGTGGAAGATTCGGAATGTTGGTCTTGCGTCCGCGCAGCCGCCAGACCAGGTATATGAAACCGGTGACGAACGACGAGACCAGAATCAATCCGAGAAACGAGTGGGTGAAGCCGCGGTGATGGGCAAATCCAAAGACCGGGCCTTTGAGAGTGTCGAGCACGTCGAGATCAGGCGCCTCGGCTGCGAGAGTCATGGTCGCGGTGGCGAGGGCAGTCTTGCGGTTGAATCCGGCGCGGGCCAGGCAAGCCCCGGTCAGAAAGTGGGTGATGGGTTCCAAGTAAATTTTGTAACACAACCTCGAATCATGCGGATTTTATGTGCCGAGCGAAGGATGGTTACGGGGCACCAGCACGGTCAGCGCGTCGGGAACCATGGAGAGAGTGATGGGCAGGCGGCCGAGCAACTCGCCGTCGGCTTCAACGTAAATTCGTTCGGTTTTCTCTCCGGAAATTGCGCGGCAGGTAACGTGATCGGCATAGGCCAGCTCAATGCCGGGAACACCCTTCGACATGCCGAGGATCCCGCGAAAAACGTAAGCCAGATACATCGCGCGATTTCCGGTGCGACACAAGACCAGGCGCAGATCATTGCGTGCGAGGGACGCGCCGGGGGCCAGTTCCCGCAATACGCCGCCGAACTGGTTGATGCGAACGGCCAGCATCTCAGAGAGTCGCGCCTCTCTCTGCTGGCCCCCCCCATTGGCGGTGAACTCCGCCTCAAAATAGCGCATGCGATGTGTCATCCAAAGATGCGTGGCTTTGGTGTAGTAGGCGAGCATGCCCATGCGGTCTTTGATAAGGCGGTTGAGCTTGTAAAACAGGTGCGCGTCCACCCCGACCCCTGCTGCGATCGTGAAGTAACGGAACGTGGGGAGGTCTGCGAGATCGCGGTAGTCAATTCTTCCCACGGCAATCCGCTTAGGGACAGCTGTCAGCAAGGCATCAGCTGCGCCTTCCACGGTGAGTGGGAGCCGGAGATCATGGGCCATGGCGTTGGCGGTGCCGAGGGGGATGATTCCCAGCGCGGCCGGCTTTCCCGCCATGCCTTGCAGCACGTCGTGGATGGTGCCGTCTCCTCCGCAGGCGACGATGGTGTCGCAGCCGTCGCGAATGGCCATGCGGACTTGGGCAGCGGCGTCGGACGCGGCACGGGTGGGGGCGATTTCAACCTCGACACCGGCCCCTGCCAGGATAGACTTAGCAGTTTCAATGTCGGCGAGCCGGTGTTTGAGCCTTCGGCCAGAGACAGGGTTGTAGAAGAGAGCGGCTTTGCGCATGAAAGGGGATTGTACCGGAGGGGGGGAATCACAGCCGATCTAACCCGGAACAGGTTTTCTTCTTTGCAGCATTCGCAAGATCCAATACCCCGCCCCTGCCGCAGCTAGATGCTTCAGCGTATGTCCGCTGATAATGTGGCCAATCTCAAAAATCCGCTGGTCGGCGAATTCCAGGCTTTTCGCCAGCACATAGAATCCCACCACCACAGCAAGATCTGAGCCGCGCGAATACTTTGGTGGAATCAGCAGCGCCAGCAGTAGGACGACGGTCGAATAGGCTTGAACCGCAGCGTAGAAGCGCAGATCTCCGTGTCCGTGAAGTTCGTCGACATACCACTGCATGACGCTGCCTACGCCGAGCGCAATCAGAAACGGCAGCAAGCGCAATCCGGCGTGGACGCTGATGCGTTCCGCAATTACCGCCGCCACCAGCGACGCGAAGACGATGGTCATCGGTATGCGGTCCCAGACGAGGCGGGCATTGTTGGGCGCGAGGTGATAGTAGGCCGAGCCGAACGCAGTCAGCAGCATTCCAAAGAACACCAGCGTGTAGGGCCAGCGCTCCGGCGGATCAACGAAGCATTGCGCTGCATCATATGGCTGGAGACGAAGCAGAAACGCCAGTCCCCAAATGCCAATGAAGGCGAATGGCAAATTGGAGACGACGTTTCCGAAGTTGGGGATGCCTAGCCAGGCGCGATGGTCGGAGAAGTTGTGATAGGAAGACGACTGCGGAACGGGAGGCAGTCGCAGCATTAGCAGACACAGGCCGGCGGCGACTCCGAGCATCAACGCAATTCCGTTTTTTCTAGAAAGCAAAACACGCCCTCTCGGCAGATTACTGAACAATCTACCTGAAGAGGTGCAAAGCCGTAATAAGCTTCGCGGGCGAGGGCGCCCGCAGCACACGGTTCTTTGTGGTTAAATCATTCGTTCATGCGGATTACTGTTCGATCCTTCGGGAAGATCAATCTGGGGCTGCGCATTGGGACGCTTCGAGCGGACGGGTTTCACGAATTGCGGACGGTGTATCAGACCCTTGCACTGCACGACATGGTTCGCGTGTCGGTGGGGCGAGGCTCCGGGATTGAGGTTCGCTGCGACGATCCGCGAGTGCCGAAGGATTCTACGAACACCTGCTTCAGGATTGTGGAGCGAGCGATGCAGACTCTGAAGGCGCGAGGGCGGGTGATCATCGAGATCGAGAAGCGGCTGCCGGTGCAAGGTGGACTGGGAGGAGCGTCGGGCAATGCGGTTGCGGCGCTGCTGGGGCTGGAGCTGGCGCTTAAGAAGGAGCTTTCCGGCCCTGAGAGGCTGAGGATCGCAGCGGAAGTTGGCTCTGATCTACCTCTGTTTCTGGTTGGTGGGACGGTGCTGGGAGTGGGGCGCGGGGAGGAAGTTTATCCGCTGCCAGATTTACCGGCTATGCCCTGCGTGGTCGCGACGCCGGAGATCGCGGTTTCGACGCCGAAGGCGTTTGCGGATTGGGATGCACTCAATCTCTCTTTGCCACATCATTCCGAGCCGGCGTCAGCCGGACAGGAAAGTGCTGTCAGCCGGCGGCATGGGCGCTCCCGAGAAAAGCAGGTTCCTCGACTGCGAAGATGGTTCGCGAGCGAACGATCTTCTTTGCTCGGAATGACAGAGTTTTTAAGTGAGAATGTGGAGGGCAATTCGGGTGGGGAAAACGCATTGAATCGATCCAAATTGACGCCCCTAACTCCCTCCGATAGAATGATTGTGTGCAGCCGTGAGATTTCCGCGTGGCTGAGTGCGGGGCCCGGTAAGAGTGGGCGCCGCAGATCCGGTGTCTCCGCCAGAGGTGGAGGCCGGGCCGAGACCCTGCAACTCGACCTTGTCCGAACCGGGATTGAAAACGACTTCGAAAAAGTCGTCTTTCCGCAGTATCCCGAATTAAGCAAGGTTAAGAGTGGGCTCGAAGGGGCGGGGGCGCGATATGCGTCACTTTCCGGGTCGGGGTCGGCGATTTATGGATTGTTCGGGTCGCGCAAAAAAGCTTCTGCGGCTGCGAAGAAGTTGATCAAAGACGGCATTCCGGCGGTGGTGACGAGCACCTTGACGCGGCGGCAGTATTGGAAACAGCTTCTAGCTACTAGCTCTTAGCTGCTAGCATACGAATGTTGCTAAAAGCTACCGGCCAGAAGCTAGTAGCTGATTTACTGGGCCGTCGACTAATGGTAGGTCAAGTGCCTTTGGAGCACTTTGTCTAGGTTCGAATCCTAGCGGCCCAGCCAGAAAAGCGGCTGTTGGTTGTTGGCTCTTGACCACCTGCAAGGTGAGATGAAGGTTCTGATCAATAGCCAACGACCAAGAGCCAAGAGCTGATTTTTTATGGCTACTCTCGCGACAGCGACGGAGAAGAAGAGCGGAATGGGCGCTGAGGAGAAGCCCGCTCGCAAACCGCAACGGGTGCGCGTGGATGATAAGTTCAAAATTTTTTGCGGCACGGCCAACCAGCCGCTGGCGGATGAGGTTTGCGCATTTCTCGGCATGACCCGCGGTGCGGCTTTGGTTCGCAGGTTTGCGGACGGCGAGGCCTACGTCCAGATTCAAGAAAATGTGCGCGGCGCTGACGTATTTGTCATGCAACCGACTTGCCGCGAAGTGGACAAGCACTTAATGGAATTACTGCTGATGATTGATGCGCTGAAGCGGGCATCGGCGCGGCGCATCACGGCGGTGATTCCGTACTACGGTTACGGGCGGCAAGATCGCAAGGACAAGCCGCGGGCCCCGATTTCGGCCAAGCTGGTGGCGGATTTGTTGACTACCGCCGGGGCCGACCGGGCGCTGCTGATTGATCCGCACGCCCCGCAGATCCAGGGATTTTTCAATATTCCGGTGGACCATCTGTTCGCTTCGCCGGTGCTGGTGGATCATTTCAAGAAGTTGCAGTTGCCGAATCTGACTGTGGTTTCGCCGGACGCGGGCGGCGTGGAGCGGGCTCGGTTCTTCGCCAAGAAAGTAGACGCTGCACTGGCTATCGTGGACAAACGCCGCGTGGAAGCGAATGTCGCGGAGGTGATGAACGTGATCGGAGACGTGAAGGGCCGCACTTGTCTGATCATTGACGACTTAATCGATACGGCGGGCACGCTGGTAAAGACCGCTAGCGCGCTCATGGATAACGGCGCCACCGAAGTGTACGCGTGCTGCTCGCATCCGGTGCTTTCGCATCCGGCGGTGGAGAATATTTCGAATTCTTGCATCAAAGAAGTGGTGGTTACCAACACCGTGCCGCTGTCGCCGGAAGCAGAGGCGGCCAAGACCGAGTGCGGTGGAAAGATTACGGTTCTTTCGATTGCGGGATTGATCGGACGCGCAATCCAGTCCATTCATGAAGAAACCTCAGTAAGCAAACTGTCTTTATAGGAATCAAAAATATGGCTACAGCGACAACCGAACAACGCGCACTCGAAGCCCAGCCGCGTGCGCCCGGCACCAAGAATGACGCTCGGCGGGTGCGGCGCGAGGGCAAAGTCCCGGCCGTGGTTTATGGCGCGGGCAAACAGGCGGTCCCGGTCAGTGTTGATCCGCGGCAAGTGTCGCGCATTCTGCACTCGCGAACCGGGCACAATACGGTGTTCGACTTGGCCCTAGATGGCGAGCGCACCAAAGCCATGATCGTGGACTGGCAGTACGAGCCGATCAAGGGCGCGCTGCTGCATATTGACCTGAAGCGAATTGCCATGGACCAGAAACTCAAGGTCAACGTGCCCATCGTGCTCACCGGCGAACCGGCCGGCGTGAAACAACAGGGCGGCATCCTGGAGCAGATTTGGCGCGAGGTCGAGGTCGAGTGCCTGCCCGGCGACATTCCAAATTCGGTTGAGCTGAACGTCTCCGAATTGGTATTCGGCATGGTGCTGCGCGTGTCTGACCTGCCGGTAAACCCCAAGGTCAAGTTTTTGACTGATCCGAATCAGCCGGTCGCCCACATCATCACGGTGAAGGAAGAAGCAGTTCCCACGGCTGACGCGGTCGCAGGCGAAGCGGCGGCGGCTCCGGCGGAACCTGAAGTCATCAAGAAGGGTAAGCAGGAGACGGAAGAGGAAGGCGCAGAAGCCGCGCCGGAGAAACCTGAGAAGAAGGAAAAGAAGTAGTTGGTATGAATTGGCACGAACCATGTGGCGACGGGCGCCCTCGCCCGTCGGGTCGAGCAAGGCTCGACAAGGTCTTTCCCGAGGGACATTGAAAAGGCGTGAAGCTGATCGTCGGTTTAGGTAATCCGGGGCCGGAGTATGAGCTTACGCCGCACAATTTAGGCTTTCTGGCGGTGGATCGCATCGCTGGTGGTTTGGGGATTGAGGTCAGGAACCGGCAATGCAAGGCGCTGACGGCGCGCACGATGATTGAAGATGTTCCGGTTCTGCTGGCCAAGCCCGAGACCTACATGAACCTAAGCGGCTCGTCGGTTCGGGAACTGGTGTCCAAACATCAGTTGCAGCCGGAATCGGATCTCATTGTGATTCACGATGAGTTGGACTTTCCGTGGGGGCAGTTACGGGTTCAACGGGGACGGAGTTCGGCGGGCCATAAGGGCGTCGAGTCGATTATCGAAGCCTTGGGAACAAAGGATTTCCTGCGGGTACGGATTGGCGTCGCACCGCAACGCAAGGTAGAGAACGGCGAGAAATACCTACTATCGCCAATGCGCAAGGCAGATCTGAAAGTGGTCGACAAGATACTGCTCGACGTTGAAGATGCGGCAAAGATGATTTTGAAGGAAGGTCCGGCTTATGCGATGCATCGTTTCAACAGAAAGCCGGAAGAATCAAGCAACTGATTTTTGGAGAGTGCAATGAATCGTACTTATGAACTGATGTTTATTGTGCGTCCGGACATGACGGAAGAAGACCAGGACAAGCTGATTTCCACGCTGGAAACGGCTGTGACGTCCTCGGGCGGACTTGTCAAGAGTGTCGAAAAAATGGGCAAGCGGCGGCTGGCTTATATCGTCCGCCGGTTCCACGATGGGCTTTTCATTCTGCTCACGTTTGAGGGCAGCGGCGGACTGGTGCATGAACTGGAGCGCCGCCTGCGCGTGACCGAGCCGGTGATCAAGTTCCTCAGCGTACGCATTGATGAGGAACAGAAGCGCCTGGACAAGATCAAGGCGATCAAGGACTCGCGTCGCAAAACGTCAGCGACCCCGGCGCCGGTGGCTGCAGCGACGACTACCGGAGAAGCGCCCGCAGTTACGGCGTAAGAACACAACTCTCGGCTCTTGGCTGTAGTGCAGTCACTAGTGGCCGAGTTGGGCTAGGGAGCGAGCAGCAGAGGCCAAGAACCAAGAGCCAACAACCAACAGCAGATTTTTTAAGGAGCATCATGGCTGACGAAACTAGACCGACACCATCGAGTGACGCGCCGGCAAGCAGCGGAGGCGGCGGCGGCGAACGCCGTCCCTTCCGATCGAGCGGGCCTGGCGGACCACGCGAAGGCGGACGCAAATTCTTCCGTCGCAAGAAAGTGTGCAAGTTCTGCACCGAGAAAATTGAAGCCATCAACTATAAAGACGTGCGTCTGCTGGCGCAGTTTGTAGCGGAGAGCGGAAAGATCACCCCTCGCCGCCTTACCGGCGTATGTACGCCGCATCAGCGGCGACTGAGTCTGGCGATCAAGCAGGCCCGCAACATCGCTTTGCTGCCATTCGCAGGACGAGCAAGCTGAGAACAGTGGCCAGAGCTGTTGCCAGTGATCAGAATTTCTCTGTCGCGCTGTTACTGCCTACTGACCACTAGCCACTGATTTCTAAGGAGCCATCATGGAAGTTATTCTGAAAGAAGATGTCGCCACGCTGGGTTCGCGCGGCGATGTGGTGAAGGTTGCGGAAGGCTATGGGCGCAATTTCCTGCTGCCGCGCAGGCTCGCGATTGAAGCGTCGGCGGGCAACAAGAAAGTTATCGAGCAGATGAAGGCGGCATCAGTCCGCCGTTCGGCCAAAGAAAAAGCCCAGGCAGAGGAGCTTTCGAAGCAATTTGAGGGGCTGTCGGTTTCCTTCCAGCGCAAGTCGGGCGAGAACGATCAGTTGTTTGGCTCGGTGACGCCCGGTGACATCGCGGATGCGCTCGGCAAGAAGAGCTTCAATATTGATCGCCGCAAGATCCAGCTTCATGAGCCGCTGAAGACCCTGGGTGAGTTCACGGTTCCCGTGAAGCTGCACAAGGAAGTCACCGCGCATTTGAAGGTTGTGATCGAGAAGGAAGCGGCGGAGTAAAGCAGTGGCCAGTTGTCAGTGCGCAGTGGTCAGTATTCAGCTCTCACTGACCACTGCCAACTTTCCTGACACAAACCTGCTCCCCGCCACGAGGTAGCGCAATGGCATCTCCACCGCTTTTTTAATTCCTATTCTTTGTGTGGTAACACTGCGCGGCGGCGGTTCGCCGTCGTCTGTGATGTAAAGATCTGATCTTGAATCGGTCAGGTCTTTTCCGTTATCCCGCTCGCGCGTGATTCCAAACGCCGCCGCCAGCCTTCCCGGGCCGCTGGTCAATTGCCGCAAATCAGAATCTTCGGCGATTCCGCGCAGATGGAACATTTCTTTGATTCCCTCAATCGGCTCCGCAGCCCGAAACAGAATTCCCCCCGGAATGCCATCCGGCAGGCACGAGACATTCAGGCAATAGTGATTGCCGTAGATGAAATACACGTACGCGCGGCCCGGAGGGCCAAAGAGGACAGCGTTGCGCGGGGTGCGTCCGATGGAGGCGTGGGCAGCGGGATCGTCGGCGCCGAGGTAAGCTTCGACTTCGATGATGCGTCCGGTGAGGAGTTTGCGGCCTAGGCGGCGCACGAGACTTTTCCCTAGCAAATCGGGCGCGACAAGGCGAGGATCGCGGTCGTAGAAGGGGAGGGGGAGGGGTCGGAGCTGGGATTTCATTTTCAGGGGCGGCACGCGGAGCGGATATCATGCAGAGCGGCAACTCGAGCCCGGCAAACCAAATTTGGCGGATCGGATTCTAGGCAGTCTCTTGCGTCCTCCGAACCTTCGTCAGAAGCCGTAGCATTTCCATGTATAGCCAAATCAGTGTCACGAAGTCCAAGCGCCGCGTACCACTCCATGTACTTTGGAAAATCAGCCTTGGCAGATTGCGCAGCGAAGTCGAAGTCCGAAACCAGGCTGAAGCCAGCAATCACGACGATCATCGCGGTTATGAGGATGCCGGGCACTCCTACTGCAAACACGGACAACGTCCGAATCCCCACAAGCGCGAGAACGAAGCGTGCAAAGTAAAACAGAACAACCCCACCTGTCGCCATTGCGAGCTTGCGATTGAAACTTTCTGTTACACGAATGAGGCCAGAGCGATACGCAAGTAAGAGGCAAAAGCACATCGCGATGGTCAAGCCTACTGCCTGAATTGCAATTCCGGGGTAGCGCCTCTCGGATCCTGCCGACACGATCCCCATGACCGCACCCTGAAGCAATGCGTAGGCCGCCGCAATTTCAGCAGCCCACTTCTTTTTGCGTACCGCGAGCCACACCAAAGCCCAAGCGCCGAGAGCACAGACGAGAAAGGCAGCGAAAAAAACACGCTTGGCGCTGTTGGATCCCATATGCGCGAGTGACGGAACTTTCGCCCAGCTCCACAGCGCACTCACGGTAAAGCAGACGAGAAGTATGCCCGTCTTGTGGATCGTTCCGTTCAACGTCATCCGCTCGACATGGCCTCCTTCGAGCCGATCGCCGGAATATTTTGGGAGCGCGAAATTTCCAAATACGGGGTTCGTCGTTGTCGCTGAATCTACGCCGCCCCCTTCTGCGCTTCCTTCAACCACTCCAACACCTCATCCGCATGGCCCTCGGGTTTCACTTTCTTGAAAATGTGCTTGATCCTACCATCCGGGCCGATGATGAATGTGGTCCGGGCAACGCCCATCACTTTCTTGCCGTACATGTTCTTTTCCTGGATGACGCCGTAGACATTGCAGATTTTCTTGTCGGCATCGGCAACCAGGGTGAAGGGCAGGTCGAACTTGTCCACGAATTTTTTCTGCGCTGCCGGTGTGTCAGGAGAAACGCCCAGCACGACTGCGCCAATCTTCTCCACTCGCTTGAACGAGTCGCGAAAGCTGCAGGCTTCAATGGTGCAGCCCGGCGTGTCCGCGCGGGGATAGAAATAGAGCACCACCCATTTACCTTTGTAATCCTTCAGGGCGATTCTGTCGCCGTTCTGGTCAAGCGAATTAAAGTCCGGGGCTTTATCATTAATCTCCATGGGAACCTCTCGGTATTGTTGCCGTCAACGGTTATACCGCAAATTGGCGCGCGCCGTCACGCTGGTGTGCATGGGCGCGGTACTGGTGGGTGCGTCATTTATCCACTTCGCTTATGGCCAATTCGCCAAACAGCGCAAGCCGGACACCGGACCGCGGGCCGTGGGGTTGTTGAAGATTGACGCGAAGGGCAGGGCGCAATTGGTCCCGGTTACCATCATGATCGGTGGCAAATTCTACGATGCTGGGGCCTACAAAGCCGATCCCGTGCCCATGGCGTTGCAACCGGAGACGGTGTACGAAGCCTTCAAATCAGGCGTCTCGCAAGGCCTTTTCACGACCGCCGGCGCAGCCCGGGGATTGGACGGCTGGTTCGCCGACGGCAAGTGGCGGTCCAATGCGCAGATAGAAGCGGCGAAGGCCAAGGTGAAAGCTGAGGCTGAGAAGAAAGCCCAGAAAGCATCGGAGGAGCCGATTAATAGCGGGCCTCCGCGGTTGAAGCGGCCTGGGGATGCGTCGCCGCAGGGTTCTTCTACTTCTCAACCCGCGGCGAAGAGTCCCACGGCTTCCGCGCCGGGGAATGCGAGTCCGGCGCCAGGCTCGGGGCCTTCTGCTTCGAAAGCTTCTCCAGCCAAGGATTCATCGGCCAAAGACTCGAGTAAAGATTCTTCAGCTAAGGAAGACCCAAACCGGCCCGTGCTTCGACGCCAGGAGCCGTCTGAGACGTCGCACGAGCAGACAAAAGCGACCCCGGAAGCTATCAAGGATCCGGTGCAGTGGATTCCGGCGATTTCCGATGCCGGGGGCCCGGAGCCGCGTGCTTACAGCGATGCGATGAAGCCCGAAGATGAAGCGCAATTTCTGAAAAAAATGCTGGCCATGGCGGGGGAGGAAGTAACCGCGCGAGCGGAGGCTTTCGGAGGTGGCGGACCAAAGTCAAAGGCAGCCAGTGGCCACTCCACACTGGCACCGCAGTTTCAAAATGTTCAATTGCACGTTTTTGATCTTTCGAACACCAACGAGTCAACTTTAGTGCTGACCGCCAGTGCGACCATGGCGTCGCGCGCGGATGTTGTGTTCATGATCGCTGTAGTGGCGCGCCAGGACATTTACGGCGAATTGCACAGAGTTTTTGGGCATCTGACCGACAGCCAGCATCTGGACGTGCTGCCGAAGTATGAATTCATTGACGCCGTAGATGCCGACGGCGATGGCCGGGCGGAGCTGCTTTTCCGCCTGACCTCCGACGCCGGCAGCGCTTTTGCGATTTATAACGTGATTGGCGATAAGCTGTGGCCGCTGTTCGAGGGAAAGCCGGAGACTTAAATCAAGAGCATTCACCGCCGGGCACACCGAGTTCGCAGAGAAAAACTCAGAAAAAGATCTTCTCAGCGACCTCGGCGTACTCGGCGGTGAATTGGGTTTGCCTGTGACTACTGCGACTAAAAACGTAGAAGCGAAGGTCGAATCCCTGCGCGAGCGGATTCGCCATCACGAGTACCGGTATTACGTGCTCGACGATCCGGAGATCAGCGACGCGGAATTCGATCGTCTGATGAACGATCTGAAAAAGCTCGAAGCTGCGAATCCTGAGCTGGTCACACTTGATTCTCCGACGCAGCGGGTGGGCGGCAAGCCGCGCGAGGGGTTCGTGAAAGTCGGGCATTCCACTCCCATGCTTTCGCTCGACAACGCCTACAGCGAAGAAGAGCTGCGGAATTGGGAGCGGCGGGTCGACGACCTCAGCGGCCGCACGGACGTTGAATATGTTTGCGAGCTGAAGCTGGATGGTATGTCGCTGGCCCTGCGTTACGAGGGCGGCAAGCTGGTGCGCGGGATCACGCGCGGCGACGGTTCGACCGGAGAAGATGTTACTTCCAACGTGCGCACGGTGCGCTCGGTGCCGCTTTCCGTTTCTGCGGAAAGGTTGAAGAAGGCTGGTATTCCCCCGGATTTCGAAGTTCGCGGCGAGATGCTGATGCCGATTACTTCTTTTAAGAGAATGAATGAGGAGCGGGAGAAGCACGGGTTGTCGGTGTTTGCGAATCCGCGCAATGCAACTGCAGGGACGGTGCGTCAGCTTGAGCCCAGTATCACGGCGCAGCGGCAGCTGGACTATTTCACTTACATGCTGTTGGCGGATGGCCGCACCATTTTCAACAAACATTGGGAGACGTTGAACGCGCTTGATGCTGCCGGGTTCAAAGTGAATCCCCGGCGCGCGCCGGCGACGAACTTTGATGAAGTCTGGAAATTTATCAGCCACTGGGAAGAGAAGCGCGAGACGCTGCCGTATGAAATTGACGGTGTTGTGATCAAGGTGAACAGCACGGCCATGCAGCGCGAGCTTGGATTCACTGGCAAAGCGCCGCGCTGGGCGATTGCTTACAAGTACGCGGCGCGATCGGGAATCACGCAGATCGAAGGCATTCACGTGCAGGTTGGACGGACTGGGAAACTTACGCCGGTAGCGGAGTTGAAGCCTGTTCCCATCGGCGGCACCACTGTGAGTCGCGCCACGCTGCACAACATGGACGAGATCGAGCGGCTGGGCGTGAAGATCGGCGACTGGGTGGAAGTCGAGCGCGGCGGCGATGTGATCCCCAAGGTCGTGCGCGTCGTGGACGACAAAGACCATCCGCGCGGGCACAAGTCGTTTCACATGCCGGACAAGTGTCCGGTTTGCGGCGGGCACGTCGTGCGCACCGAAGGCGAAGTGGACCATCGCTGCATCAACCAGAAGTGCCCGGCCAAGCTGCGGGAGACCATCCTGCATTTTGCTTCGCGCGGCGTGATGAACATTGACGGCATGGGCGATGCGCTGGTTACGCAGCTCACCGACCGCAAGATGGTGAAAGATGTCGCCGATATTTACAAGCTGACGAAAGACGATCTGCTGAAACTCGAACGCATGGGGGAGAAGTCCGCGCAAAATGTTCTCGGCGAAATCGAGCGATCGAAGAAGCTGCCGCTGGAGCGGGTGATTTATGGCCTGGGCATTCGATTTGTCGGGGAACGCACCGCGCAGTTCCTGGCCGAGCATTTCGGGGCATTAGATGAACTCGTAAAGGCCGGTGAAGAGGAATTGCAGCAAGTGGAAGAAGTTGGCCCGCGCATCGCGAAAAGCATTGTTGAATTTTTTGCCGAGCCGAAGAACCGCGAACTGGTGGACGAGCTCCGCGCTGCTGGACTGACGTTGCGCGGCAAGAAAAAAGAACGTGGGACCAAACTGGCGGGAAAGACGTTTGTGCTGACGGGGACTCTAGCGAATTACTCGCGCGACGAGGCCAAGAAGTTGATTGAAGACGCGGGCGGGAAGGTTATGGGATCGGTCAGCAAGAAGACGGATTACGTGGTGGCGGGGGCGGACGCGGGGTCTAAGCTCGACAAGGCGACGGAGTTGGGGGTAACGGTGATTGAAGAAAAGGAAATGAAGGAGCTTGCGAGACCGGACTAGCAGGTTGAGAATCTGGATCGTCACGGAACCACGCACGGATACGCAATGTATTGAGCCACTACAGCAAGAACAGTCAGAGGACGGCATCGCTCACGAGTTGCGCATGTTTCAGGGAAACCACCACACCCAGTCGCGTATCGTTCCAATTCGCAAGGTCAGCAATAACGACAAGTGAGACGATCATTACTGAAACTCTCGCCCAATTGGCACCTTGCCAGTAAAACCAGATGAAAGCGTAACCCGCTAGAATCCCCACACCGTAACCAAGCAGCGCTGCACTAGCGTGAGGCGGGTGCCGATCAACAATCATCCGCATCGCATACGCGATGCACATCAGAACCGTCGTGACTGTGACCCCGGTGGGACGCTCCACACGAGCGGTAGTATAGTACAAAACAGTGCAAGCATTCCCCCAGAGTCATGTTGACACAGGTTTCCATGACTCCTAGCCAAGTACCAAATGGAAATCCCTCTCACTCCCGATTTGCAGGCGAAACTCAATCGGCTCGCTGTTCAGCAAGGACGCGCACAGGAAGCGCTGGTCGTGGAAGCCGTGGAGCGCATGGTGAACTACGACGAATGGTTTCTTCGAGAGGTACAGAAGGGCCTGGCGGCTGCCGATCGCCGAGAGCTTGTAGATCACGATGAAGTCAGGAAGGTGATTGACGAGCGGTATCCGGGTTGATGCGCATCCCCTGGAGTGGTCCCGCGGTCCGCGATTTCACTCAGATCTGCGATTACATCGGCGAGCACGGAAGCGCAGCAACGGCCCGCCGTTTGGCCCTTTCCATTTATGAGCGCATTGGTATCTTGACCAAGTTCCCTGAGTTCGGGCGCGCAGGCCGGCAGCCGGACACGCGGGAACTCGTGCTCACCGGCTTGCCTTATCTCGCGGTTAATCGGCTTCGCGGTGATAGCATCGAGATTCTTCGGCTCCTTCACGGTGCCCAGGACTGGCCAAGCTCAGGTTCTGATCAATTGTGATCTTATTGCTCGCTTGATGCGCTCGTAGGTAACCTCCAGCGCCTCCGACAGCACCCGGCTCTCTGCCGTCACCGTCATGAAATTGGTATCGCCGAGCCAGCGGGGGAGGACGTGCATGTGAACGTGGGCGGCGATTCCGGCTCCGGCGGCGCGGCCGATGTTCATGCCCAGGTTGATGCCCTCGGGCGAGTAAGCCTGGCGAAGGACGCGCTCCATCTTTTGGGACAGCGCCATCATCTCCTGGGCTGTCGCTTCGGTCAATTTCTGCAGTTCATCGAGATGCGCGAAAGGCACGATCATCACGTGGCCGGAGGTGTATGGGAAGCTGTTCAGGATGATGTAGCAGTGCTGTCCGCGGTGGACAATTTTGGCTTCTTCGTCGGGGAGTTTGGGTAGTTCGCAGAAGATGCAGGCGTCGGTCTTGCCGGCGGTGGTGATGTAGGCGTAGCGCCAGGGCGTCCAGAGATAGTCCATGTCAGGGAGAGTAGCAAAGAATCGGCTGATCTGGTGATCGGGTCATCGGATGATCTAAAAGCAGAGTCAAGAGCGTCGGACAAGAGTGTCCGACCCACACGGGCGCGGCTGATTTTCAGATCACCCGATGGCCCGATCACCCGATTGTTAATAAATGCCTGCGGTGTTTGACACTGGCAGAAAGCGGTTGCTATAGTCAAAGAGTTCCCTTTGGACGCGGGTTCGATGTTTACGGCCGCTGGGTCACGTTCATCCGCCAGGGTGGGCTCAACATAAACTAAGACTCATACCAGCAGTTCGCTAGCCAGCCCGCTTCCTCGATCGCCAGCTGAGAGGCAATGACCTTGTTCGAAGACGCCAACGCCCACTATTCCGATTCCAACACCACAACCTTAACCGAGCAGCAGCCCCCGACTGAAGCCCAAGCCGACCAACCGGAGCAGTCCGCCGCGCTCGACCACCATGATCAACAGAATCATGGTCAGCGAGACCATGGTCAGCAAAATCATGCTCAGAAAGATCATGGCCCCGAAGATCATGGCGAGCAGGCCGCTCACTTGAGTGATGCTGAACCGAGTGAGGATCAGCAGAGTCAGGCCGCGCCGGGCGACGAAAAGCCGGCAGCCGCCGAGGACTTTGCGTCGGTTCTCGATAGCTTCACTGCCGAGGCCGCAGAGGCCGTCAGCGAAGACCACGTGCTCAAAGGCACAGTGCTCAAGCTCACTTCTACTCACGTTGTGGTGGACATCGGCGCCAAGTCGGAAGGCATGTTGCCACTGGCTGAAGTGTTGGACCACGAGGGCAAGCCCCGGTTTAAGGCGGGCGACGAAATTGATGTAATGCGCGACAAGGGTGAATCCGAAGAGGGATACATTAATCTCTCCTTCCTGAAAGCGCAGAAGCTGCGCGCCTGGGATGACATTGAAAAGGCTTACAGCGAGAACCAGCCCATTCGCGCGGTTGTTGTAGAGCGGACCAAGGGTGGGGTGACTGTAGACATTAATGGCGCGCGTGCGTTTCTGCCCGGCTCGCAGATTGACCTGCGTCCGGTGCACAACCTGGACGGGATGAAGGGGCAGAGTTTCGATGTCGCTATCGTCAAGCTGAATAAGAAGCGCGGCAACATTGTGGTCTCCCGCAAGCAACTTCTGGAGCAGAAACAAAACGAGAAGCGCTCCAGGACGCTCGAACACCTTCAGGAAGGCACCATCCTCACCGGAGTGGTGAAGAACCTGACCGACTACGGAGCGTTCGTAGACCTCGGCGGAATTGACGGCCTGCTGCATATCACTGACATGTCCTGGGGGCGGTTGACTCACCCGAAAGATCTGGTGAATGTCGGCGACCAGATCCAGGTGAAAGTTCTGAAATACGATGCGGACAGGCAACGCGTCTCGCTGGGATTCAAGCAGCTCACGCCCGATCCCTGGCTGGACGCCGAGCATCGTTACCCCGTCAGTGCGCACGTACATGGGCGCGTGATCAGCGTCACCGACTACGGAGCGTTCGTTGAACTGGAACAGGGGATCGAAGGCCTGGTGCACGTCAGCGAGATGACCTGGTCGAAACGCATGAAGCATCCGTCAAAGCTGGTGAACGTCGGCGATCAGGTGGATTGCGTAGTGCTAAATGTGAATCCGGGCGAACGCCGGATTTCACTAGGCATGCGGCAACTGGCGGCCAATCCCTGGGATTCGCTGATCGACAAGTTTCCCGTGGGCGCAACCGTGGAGGGGCGCGTCCGCAACCTGACCGACTTTGGCGCGTTCATCGAGATCGAGGAAGGCATCGACGGACTGGTGCATGTGAGCAATTTGAGCTGGACTAAGCGGGTGAAACATCCTTCGGAAGTTCTGAAGAAAGGCGACCGGGTGAAAGCGGTGATTCTGGCGATTGATACCGAGAAGCGGCGCCTGTCGCTGGGCGTGAAGCAACTTCAGCCGGATGTGTGGGAATCGTTTTTCCAGGGCCGCCGCATCGGCGACGTGGTCCGCGGCAAAGTCCTGCGGGTGGCGACCTTCGGAGCTTTTGTAGAGATCGCTGAGGGAATCGAGGGGCTGTGCCACAACTCGGAAGCGGTGGATGGAAACGGTCAGCCGCTTCACCTGGAACCCGGTCAGGAACACGATTTCAAGATCATCAAGATGATCCCGGAAGAAAAGAAGGTCGGCCTCAGCATCCGGGCCGCAGGCGACGAAGCCTCGCATACGGAAGTGGAAGCCTACAAACAGCCGTCCTCGAGTACGGGCTCGACAATCGGCGAATTGATGACGTGGAAGCGGGCGGGGAACGAGAACGGGTAAGGACTGGGGCGACGGATTTTCACGCATCGACACGGATAAAACGTTCTTGAAAAATTCCCGTGCTCTCATTTGACGAGTTCTTTGAAAGCGGCCGCTAAACAGACTAGACGAGCTCGCGGCTTTTTCGTTGGATGGGTTTATCCGCTGTGATCCGTGAAAACCCGTGGCCAAGCTCTTACTTAGTATCAATACGTAAATCGATCTTTACCTGTTTGCGGTCTTCGAACTGACTCATCTTCTTAGTGTCGCTGGTCTTCCCGTTGGCTTGGGCGTAGATTTCGTAGTCCACATTGGCGGCTAGCGCGGGAAAACGGTAGATACCGTCTGCGCCGACGATAAAAGTCTTCACCGCTCGGGAGCGAGTGTCGGTGACATAAACCACGGCGCTGGCGACAGGATTATCCTGCTTGTCGAGCACCTTACCGGTTAGCAAGCGGCCGGGAGTGGTGTCCTTTTCCTTTGCAAACGAGGGCAGGGCTGCGAGCAAACAAATCGCCAGCAAAGCGGCCAGTAGAATTCGGGCAGTTTTCATGTGCACCTCCCCAACAGAGCTGCTCCTATTTTAGATGCACTCCGGTGTTGACGCGCTCTTTGTCCTCAATTTGGACGGTAACTTGTTGCCCCGGCTGCAGGTGTTTACCCTCGGCAGTCTTTAAGCCCGTGGTGTCTGCCCAGAGCACGTAGGTCTCTTTGCCTGCGGGAACCAACTGCTCGAACTCGCCCAGGTGATTCGAGTGCACCTCCCAATGGGCCCGTTTTTCGCGGGCGCGCCGGATCTTTACAGTCACGCCGTACACCGGGCGGTCGTCCGGACCCCAAACGGTGCCGAAGATCACGGCCGAGTTCTTGGCGGTGAGCCGCTTGCCGGCCTCCGTTACTGTAGGAATGATGAGGAGAAGTAAGAGACAGAAATAAATGCGGAACTGATGCCGGGCGCGAGATGGAGAATGCATACTTCTAGGAATCATCGCCGTCTTCGGTTTCTTCCTCATCGACGTCCTCGTATTTTTCCTCTTCTTCGACGGCTTTGAGTTCAACCGGATTGATGGTAACGACTTCGAAATCCAGCCCGCACTCGGGGCAGGAGAGGATTTCGCCCTCATCTACCTCGTCTTCTTCCACGTCCAGGCTGGTTTCACACTCCGGACAATAAAGCACCTTGGCCTCCGTTCTATGATTGCACCCTGTTATATTTAGTTTCTTCGGGGATGCAGGTCAAGTGGGTCACTCTTTTGCCTGGCTTCGGATGCCGCCGGCGGATCCAGGGCTGCCCCCGAAACTGACGGAAACTCGTTGTGACCTCTCACGATAAAACTGTGCGGTCAGTGCTGTGGCCTGCGGCCCGAAGCCGGCTTCGTGACTTGGCGATTATTGTCTTTCTGTCTTCATTGGTGCAGGCGCAACTGATGGAGGCGCAGAACGCGCCGCCTGCAATTGATCCACAGATTCAAGCTGTCCTGAGCCAGATTTCCGCAGGACAAATCCACTCCGACATCGACAAGCTGGTGAGTTTTCAGACCCGCGCTACCCTATCGGCGCAAGACGCTGCGTCGATTAGCGCAGGAAAAGGTATTGGGGCGGCGCGAGAATGGATCAAGAGCGAATTCGAGCGCTATTCGCGGGACTGCGGCGGCTGCCTGGAAGTGAAGATCGACCGCTTCACACAGCCTGTGAGTGAGCGGGTTCCGTCTCCGGTTGAAATCGCAAATGTCTATGCGGTTTTGCGCGGGACGAATGCAGAAGATGCAAAACGCATAGTACTCGTGACCGGGCATTACGATTCGCGAAATAGCGAACCGCTGGATGCCAGCGGAATTGCTCCGGGCGCGAATGATGATGGCAGTGGAACGGCGGTGAGTTTGGAGTGCGCCCGCGTGCTGAGCCGGATGAAATTTCCTGCAACCATCATTTTTCTCACGGTTGCCGGCGAAGAACAGGGGCTTTACGGCAGCAAACATTTCGCCGAATTCGCCAAATCGCAGGGCTGGGAAATCGAAGCTGTGCTGAACAATGATATTGTGGGCGGGGACCGGAGTCCGGGGCAGGATCACAAGGTCGTCCGAGTCTTTTCCGAAAGTATTCCTGACGCAGCAACCGAGGCGCAGCTTCGCATGATTCGCGCGCTGGGCGGCGAAAACGATTCTGCTTCCCGCGAACTCGCGCGCTACGTTGCTCAGACTGCGCGTACGTATCAGACGGCAGTTGTCCCGCTGCTTGAATTCCGGCGAGACCGCTACCTTCGCGGCGGAGACCATATTTCGTTTAATGAGGCGGGCTTTGCGGCGGTGCGCTTCACCGAATTCCGTGAGAATTACAATCATCAGCACCAGAACGTACGCACGGAAAATGGAATCGAATACGGGGACTTGCCCAAGTCCTTGGATTTCGACTACGTAGCCAATGTGGCACGGCTGAATGCGGCTACACTGGCCGCGCTGGCGGCGGCTCCGGGACCGCCGCGAAGTGTTCGCCTGCGGACGAAGGACCAGGAGAACAACTCAACTTTGGTTTGGGAACCGCCAGCAGACGGACGCGGCACCGAGTATGAAGTGCTGTGGAGGGCGACTGCCGCTTATGATTGGGAACATGCGGAGTCTGTAGGCAAAGTTTCGAAGGCCACCGTGCCGGTTTCGAAGGATAATGTGATCTTCGCCGTGCAAACGGTGGACGAGGCGGGGCACAGGGGCCTGCCAGTGGTGCCGTCGCCGGAACGCTGACCTGAGAGCTGTTAGGATTAAGATCGCAAGGCGCGTTGAAAGCGTGCTCGCTATGCCTAGAAATTCTTCTTCGGCGATGGGATTTCCGCCGTTTCGCGGCGCGGTCCGGCAGATCATTCTTGCCAGCCTGGCAATTTACGGTGTGATTTTGCTGTTGATGTCATTTGCGCCGGCAATCGGCCAGTCGGTGCTTGTGCACGGCATTTTGGATCCCGAGCATATCCGCCAGGGCTGGCTGTGGCAGTTTGTCACTTATGCCTTCATGTATGTGGACCCGTTGCAGTTCGTGTTTTCACTGCTGGGCGTTTATTTCCTCGGCAACGCGGTTGAAGAGCGTATTGGTTCGCAGGCGTTTTACGGATTGTTCTTCGGAAGCGTAATCCTTTCGGCGGTTGCTGGATTTGGGCTTTCGCTCTCCCACGTGATTGCCCAGGGTGCGGCAATGGGCTCTGGGGCCGCGGCCAATGCAATCCTAATGGCCTTTTATCTTTTTAATCGCGGCGCGCCCATCATGCTGTTCCCGATTCCAATCCAGATTCCGGTGAAATGGATCGTTCTGTTTACAGCGGCAGTTGAGGTAGCTTACTTGCTCCTCAGTCACTTCGCGCTGTTCTACTTCATTTTGCTGTTGGGCCTGGGCGCTGGATATGTTTGGTACTCCTTGTTCCTCACCCGCAAGACGTCGGTCCGCGTCTCCGAAAACTATTTCAGCTTGCGCAATGGCTACTATCGGTGGAAACGCCGTCGCGCGGCCCGCAAATTCGAGGTGTACATGCGCGACCAGAACCGCACCGTCACCTTCGACGAACACGGAAACTTCGTCCCTCCTGAGGAGTCAGAGAAGAAGAATGGCGGCGGAAAGTCGGGGTGGGTGAATTAGGAAGGCAGCTCTCAGCCTTCAGCTGTAAAGGCCAAAGCAGGTCCCTCGACTACGAAGATCATTCCGCGCTCATGATCTTCTTCTTCGCTCGGGATAACAGGGTTTACTGAACGCTGACAGCTGATAGCTGCTTACGCACTCACCAATGAACCAATCTTCTCTCCGCTTACAACTTTGCGGATGTTTCCGTGCTGGTTCAGATTGAAGATGATGATGGGGAGATTGTTGTCTTTGCAGAGGGAGATTGCGGTTGAGTCCATAACTTTGAGACCGCGGCGGAGAACATCCATGTAGGTGATTTGGTCAAATTTCTGCGCGTCTTTGTCGATCATGGGATCGGCGTCGTAGATACCGTCAACTTTCGTGGCTTTCATGATGGCATCGGCTTTGATTTCCATGGCGCGGAGCGATGCGGCGGTATCGGTCGAGAAATAGGGATTGCCGGTGCCTCCGGCAAAAATCACGATGCGATTTTTTTCCAAATGACGAATCGCCCGGCGGCGGATGAATGGCTCGGCTACCTGGTTCATCTCAATCGCCGACTGCACCCGGGTGTGAATGTTCTGCTTTTCGAGCGCGTCCTGCAGCGCTAGGGCGTTAATGACTGTGGCCAGCATGCCCATGTGGTCAGCGGAGACGCGGTCCATGTCCTTGGCCTGCTCGGCCACTCCGCGGAAGAAGTTTCCACCTCCGACTACGATCGCGATCTGCACTCCGAGAGTATGGGCATCCGCGAGTTCACCAGCGATCTCGTGAATGCGAGGGGAGTCAATGCCGAAACCCTGCGAAGCGGCAAGGGCCTCGCCAGAAATTTTCAGCAGTACGCGTTTGAAAATGGGAGTTGTCATTGATTTTCAGTTTCGTACGATCGGGATCGCCTCATTAGCTCGTAAGCCTCCTCGACGATTTCTTTGCTGCTATAGTCTGGGCCGTCACTGGGCTTGATTTCCCGAAACGCTCAATTGCTCTTTAGCCTGCACCAATTCCGCGACGTCGACTTCCGGCACAGAGATATCTCCCTGTACCTCAGTTCTGCTCCATGCTCAAGATCATCGTGAACTACGCTGAGCTCGCAGCTGCCACGAAATTTTATAGCAACATGCTTCCCCGCCGGATTCTGGTACGCGCTCTCCCCCTGTTTCCCAACTTCAATTGTACGATCGTAAGCCTCTTCAGGTGAGCGTGCTTGAATCAGAACAAGATCTCTGTGGACGACATTGCGCGGGTCCCCTTCGACTGTTACCTCTTCAACAATCTCTGCAATGTACCACTCGGCGTTCTGGGGTATGTAAGCCATAGCTGTAGCCCGCAAAAAAGGGCACCTTACGGTGCCCTTCAGTTTACTCAGCTTTTTGCTCCGGCTTTGAAATGGCGATGGTCTCACCGGCATCGCCAACCTTGAATCGGGCAAAGCGCTTGACGGAAATATTCTCGCCTAGCTTGCTGATCTTGTTGGTGATCAACTGCAGGATCGTCACGGTCTGGTCCTTGATGAACGGCTGCTGGTACAGGCAAACCTCCTCGTAGAACTTGGCCATTTTGCCTTTGACCATCTTCTCGGCAATATCCGCTGGCTTCCCGCTAGCTATGGCTTGCGCGAGGTAAATGTCTTTCTCGCGCTCCAGGTCTGCGGGCGTTACGTCTTCTTTGCGGATGAACTTGGGGTCGCTGGCCGCGATGTGCATGGCGATATCATGGACTAGTTCCTTGAAGTCATCGGTGCGGGCCACGAAGTCGCTCTCGCAATTGACTTCGACCAGGACGCCGATCTTGCCTCCGGCGTGGATGTACTGGGCGACGGAGCCTTCGCTGGTGACGCGCGTGGCTTTCTTGGCGGCTACGGAGACGCCCTTCTTGCGCAGCACGACTACGGCTTGCTCAAAGTCACCTTTGGCTTCAGTCAAGGCCTGCTTGCAATCCATCATCGGCGCTCCGGTTTTTTCGCGGAGCTCTTTCACTTGTGCGGCGGAAATATTCACGGTAGTTGTGCTCATAAAATTAATTTCGTCGTCGGTGCAACCGCTATATAAATTTCGACCCGCGCCGGGGATGCGCACGCGGGTCAGAATCCCTGAGGGGCTGAAGCCCCGCAATCTTGTGGTCCTTGACGGCACGACTAAAGTCGCGCCCTTCCCAAAATCTGCTAATCCCGCCGGATATATTTGAATATCAGACCCTAGAGCCCAAAGCCCGCCCTAATACGTTTGATGCTCGACTTCCGGCGTCTCCTCAGCCGGAGTTTCTGCCGCTACGGCTTTCTTGCGGATTCCCTGCCCGAGCACTTCTTCCATGTTGATGTCTTCGGCATCGGCGGGCGCCTGTTCAACGACAGGGGCGGCGGCCTCGGCTGCATCGTCGGCCGCAGCTTGGGCGGCGGCAGCAGCTTCAGCCCGTTCTACTCCGGCAGCCATGTCTGCGGCCTGCTTGTCGCTCAGAAGTTGCGAGCCTTCCACCACGGAATCGGCAATCTTCGATGCGAAGAGGCGGATCGCGCGTAACGCGTCATCGTTACCGGGAATCACATAATCCACTTCGCTGGGGTCGCAGTTGGTGTCCACTACGGCAACCACTGGGATGCCAAGCTTGCGGGCCTCGCGCACGGCGATCTGCTCTTTATTGGAGTCAATGACGAAGACCGCGTCCGGCAACCGGCTCATGTTTTTGATGCCGGCCAAGTTCGCCTGCAAGTGCTTGCGCTCGCGTTCCAGCTTGATGACTTCTTTCTTCGGCAGCAGCTCGTAACGGCCATCCGTGGCCATCTCGTCAAGTTCCTTGAGCCGCTTCACGGACTTCTGCACGGTCACCCAATTGGTGAGCAGTCCGCCCAGCCAGCGCTGGTTGATATAGAAACTGTTGGCGCGAGTCGCTTCTTCAGAGACTGCGTCCTGGGCCTGCCGCTTGGTGCCCACAAACAGGATGATTCGGCCCTGCGAGGAGAGTTCAGCGATGAATCTCGACGCTTCCTTGAACATCTTGAGCGTCTTCTGCAGGTCGATGATGTAAATGCCATTGCGCTCGCCGAAGATGAATTCTTTCATCTTGGGATTCCAGCGCTTGGTCTGGTGCCCGAAGTGGACGCCCGCTTCGAGCAGCTCCTTCATGGTGATATTAGCCAAACAACCTCCTTTTTAAGTCTGCATCCGTCGTTCAATTAGGAACTCAGGATTGCTTTCCCGTCCCCGTACCAGAGCACGGGAAGAATTAGAAAACAGCTTTCAGCCTTCAGCTATCAGCCCTCAGCCAAAAACCAAACCACAAAACCCTGTCATTCCGAACCCGCGGACGGCGGGAGAGGAACCTGTATTACCGCTTGCTGAACTGGAAGCGCTTTCTTGCGCCCTTCTGGCCGTACTTCTTGCGCTCTTTGGAGCGGGAGTCGCGGCTGACCAATCCTTCGGCCTTCAACTTTTTGCGCAGTTCAGCGTTGAAGAGCATCAAGGCGCGGGCGATGCCGAGCTTCACGGCATCGGCCTGGCCATTGACTCCGCCGCCGGAAACGTTGGCGATGACGTTGAAGGTGGCCGTAGACTCGGTTGAGACCAGCGACGCCTTCGCGCTGGAGCGCTGCGATGGGGTCACAAAATACTGTTCGAACGCGAGTCCGTTGACTTTGAAATCGCCGCTGCCGGGGCGCAGAAAAACCCGCGCCACTGCGGTCTTGCGGCGTCCGGTTCCGTAGTATTGAACTAAATCAACCATTAGCTTTTAGCGCTTAGCTTCCAGCGTGATTTCACTAGAAGCGAGCTGTAAACCTTTCCTCGAAATCATTCGAACGTTGAAACCTTGAACAAACGTTGATAGAACGAACCTTGAAACTTTTGAAACCTGGCTTTAGGCCCGCGCTATCAGGGCCTTTGCTTCCGGCTTCTGTGCCTGGTGCGGGTGCTTGTCGCCTTTATAAACTTTCAGCTTGGTGTACATGTGCGTGCCCATCTTGGTCTTCGGCAGCATGCGCTTGACGGCGTCTTCAATCACCAATTCGGGCTTGCGAGCAAAGCGCTTGCGATAATCTTCTGTGCGCAGGCCACCCGGGTAGCCGGTGTAGCGGTGGTAAGCCTTTTGTTCCGACTTCATTCCGCTGATCTTGACTTTCTCGGCGTTGATCACGACTACATGGTCGCCGGTGTCGATAAACGGCGTGTACTTGGGGTTCTCTTTGCCCATTAGAATGCGGGCTACTTGCGACGCCAGGCGGCCCAGGGCCTGGCCCGAGGCGTCCACGACGTACCACTTGCGCATAATTTCCCCCGCTTTGGGGAAATAGGTTGACATCAGAATTCTCCCAGAAAAAATGAAAACTTTAAGAAGACCGCTGAGTACCCACAAGAGCACCCCATCGAGGGCTAAAAACCCTCGCCGGGAACCCCGCAAAACATGCGCCGAAGGCGCAGGGCCACCAGGCGGGCAACCGCAGAACTGCCAAAGGGTTAAAGATATCGCAGGAAGTGCCGCATTGTCAACGCAAAGAGTGGGGGTGAGGTGGGGGGATCCGGGCTATTTCTTGCTGGATTGCGACTCAGAGGTTTCGGTCTTGGATTTGCCCTTCCTGGAGTCGGAATCGTTTGGTCTGGAGTCTTTTGAGGCAGAATCTTTTGATCCAGATTCCTTGGATCCCGAATCTTTCGCCGAATCGCCTTTTGACCCTGAATCGGAGCCCGAAGCCGGCAGCGCGGAGGACTTCTTGGCGTAGTCGGTCACGTACCAGCCCGAGCCTTTGAATTGCACGGCTGGCGCGGAAAGCACTTGCTCCACTTTGCCGCCGCACTCCGGGCATTTCTTCAACATGGCATCGGAGAATTTCTGTATTTTCTCGAAACGGTGCCCGCACTTCTGGCACAAATATTCGTAATTAGGCATGAGTTTGAAAGCGAAGTCGCTCTTGATTCTAGGGGTGAAGCCGGAACACGTCAATTTGCCAGGCCTTGGAACCGCGCCACGTCGGCTACTCCGACGGGATGTTTTCTGAAGAAAGTTTCCGTTGTGGAACTTTCCCGGTTACCAAAGTACCGGAATGCACTTCAGGGTCAGCCGAGAGATGAAATGCCGGTGCTATCGTTTACATGTCGCTGGCTGGAAAGATCCTGCAGGGCGGATTGCGCCCCTAAAGTCAGGGAGGCCGAAAGATTTCTCTTGGTTTTGCCGATGATAAAGCTGAGCCTTCGCGGCGTAGAACGCATGCCTGCGATTGGCACAGGAAAGAGCCCTAGCTGCTGATGCTGGCCAGTCGGTCCGCAGGAATGGGTGTCGTGCCCGTATATGACGATTCGCAAGAAGATTGTTTTATTTTCCGCACTCGCACTGGGCGCGTTCTTCGTAGCTCTCTACCTGGTCTGCCGATTTGCCCTGCTCAATGGCTTTGCGCGGCTGGAAAATGACTATGCCCGCGAGAATGTACACCATTTGCAGAACGAAGTGGCGAACGAACAATCGCAGCTCGAAGTCATGGCACGCGACTACGGGGAATGGGACCGCACTTACGAGTTCATGGACTCCAGGGATCCCGAGTACATCCGGACCGAGCTGACCGACGATACCTTCAAAATCATTCATATCAATGTATTCATGTTGCTCGACCCGTCAGGCCAATTGGTGGCGCGCGGTCTGGGCACATGGACGCCCGATGCCGGCGATCTTCAGACCATGGCCGTTGCCCGCCTGAATGCTCCCTCGGGTGATAATCAGCCCTCAGCAGTCAGCGGAATTCTGGAATTAAAAGGACGAGTTTTTCTCTTCGCGTACCAGCCCATTCTCACCAGCCGGGGAAGCGGGAAAGCCCGAGGCACCCTGGTGATGGGAAGAGAATTAGACCAAGCGCTGATCACCTCGTTATCCAAGTCGGCGGGGGTTCCGGTCTGGCTAGAGCCTGCGGAACGGTCCCCGCAGGCCCACCCGCAGGGCGCGGCGTGGAGTGATGGGACGAATTCGGTCCGCCTTGAAAGCGATGCCACCATGCTCGAGTATGTGGCCATCAAGGACTTTTACGGCATTACCCGCCGCTTGCTGGTAGCCCGCATTCCGCGATCGCTGAATCTGGAAGGCGCCCGGGTGATGCGCTACCTTCTGGGGCTGCTGATGCTGGCGGGGGCCATCTATTGCGGCGCGCTTTTCTTTTTTCTGGAAGAAATCCTGCTCGCCCGGGTCGCATCGTTGAACACCGAGGTCGCCAAAGTGACGGTCAGCGGAGACCTGTCATTGCGTTTGAGCACGGATGGACGGGATGAGTTGGGAACCCTGGCCGCGGCCGTGAATGCCATGTTGACGGCAATCCAGAAGACCAAGGCGGACTTGCTGCAGGCGCAGGAGTCCTTGCGCTTCCATGCTGAACACGATGCGTTGACCGGGGTGCTGAACCGCCGCGCGATTCGCGACTTGCTGCGGAAAGAACTGGCTCGTTGCCGCCGTGAAAAGACCACACTTGGCATCATTCTGGCCGATGTGGACCACTTCAAGAAGGTCAACGACCGCTACGGCCATGGCGCCGGAGATGCTGTGCTGGTCACCGCCATGCAGCGTATTTCCTCTACCCTGCGTTCCTACGACGTGGTGGGACGTTACGGAGGAGAGGAGTTCCTGATCATTGCTCCGGGTTGCGACCTCGAACTGGCGCAGAAACTCGCGGAACGTATTCGCAGCGCGGTCGGCGATCAACCTATTGATTTGGGAGACGAGAACGCAACCATTACTGTAAGCCTGGGCGTCACGCTCGGTACCGCGCAAAGCGATCCCGAATTCCTGGTTGCGCTAGCCGATACTGCCATGTATCAGGCAAAGCGGAACGGGCGTAACCGGGTTGAAGTCGGCGTCGATTTGCCCGAGCAGGAACAACCGGAAGCAATAGAAGCACCCGTTCGCAGCTACTGATTGTCCTTCTGTCTGGGCACACCCTGCAATATGTAATACTTATTATTCAATGTCGTACTTTGCTCTCAAAGTATGATGGATGGTATCATGTCTTCCTATGAACAATCCTGAATACGGGGCCGTCAACGCCAAAGGGCAAGTGGTCATCCCCGCTGGGATTCGCGACCGTTACGACATCAAGCCAGGCACAAAGATCGCGTTCCTGGAGGAACAGGGGCGGCTGTTCATACAGCCGGTTTCTGATGCTTTTATAGAGAGCCTGCGGGGAAGTCTGGCCAAAAGCATGCCCCCGGCCCTAGAACGCGATTCCGACCGGGAGTTTCGATGAAGGGTCACGTGCTGGACGCCAACGCTCTCTACCGGTTTCTGTTGAACCAGCCGGGCGCGGAAGTGGTGGAGGGTTTGTTCAAGCGCGCCCGGGATGCGAATACCACACTGATGATCTCAGTCATCAACTGGGGCGAGGTTTACTACAACATCTCGAGGCGGGAAGGCTTTCGCAATGCGCAGGAGTTCATGAGCCGGGTCCGGCTGCTGCCGATAAGCGTAATCAGCGCGGATGAGCCGATCACGGAGGCCGCGGCCCAATTGAAAACCGGACACGGCTTACACTATGCGGATTGCTTCGCGGCTGCAATTGCTGGAAAAGCTAACGTTCTGGTCACCGCCGACGTGAAGGACTTCAAGAAAATTCCGTGGCTGAAGATCCTTGCCTTGCCGCCGCACACGCCTTAATCTAGGCCGCAACATTTTCTTGTTTCACATCCCGAACGTCGCTGCGGGCAGTTTGTTTTTTGATGTGCGCGGGCGTATATTACGTACTGGAACTGTTGTGTAGTACCAGGATTTGGCGGAACACACCAGTGGGCGCAAGCCCACTTTTTACTTGCACGGGGTTTTCGCGGCGTGAGATTGCATCTAAGTCGCTGTTTTTATGGCAGTTGATCTGGATCAAATACACGCGATCGTGGAACGGGTGGCAGCGTCCTCGGGGCTCGAGGTGGTGGAGATTGAGTTGCGCGGCGGAGGCAAGTCGCGCATGTTGCGGATCTTCATCGATAAGCCGGATGGAGTCACGCATGAGGATTGCGCCAGCGTAAGCCGCGAGGTCAGCACTATCTTCGATGTCGAGGATGCAATGCAGGGCGGAGCCTACACTCTGGAAGTTTCTTCGCCGGGGCTGGATCGCAAACTGTTTCGGGCGGCGGATTTTGAACGCTTCCAGGGTAGCCGGGTGAAGCTCACCACGAAAGAACCGGTAAATGGCAACCGGCACTTCGAGGGACGCCTGGAGCACTTTGAAGCCGGACGGTTGACGCTGGATCTGGCTGAAGCTCGAAAGAAGTTTCGCCCGAAGGAACAGCATATCGAGAAGTTGGAAATCGAATTGGCTAACGTGGAAAAGGCCAATTTGGTGCCAGAGATTTGAAGGGCAGTGGTTAGTGGTCAGTAAGACCAGCGGCCTTGCGCAAACGGTGGCGACTGACCACTAGCCACTAATAACTTGGGAACGGACTCTATGGCAAGCGAGCTCTACAACACGATTGACGCTCTCAGCAGGGAAAAGGGGATTGATCCGCAAATTGTGGTGAATGCGGTAGAAGACGCCATCGTTGTGGCGACGCGGAAGTATTACAAGACCCAGGAAAACCTGCGCGCGCAGCTGGACAAGGACACGGGAAAGATACGCGCTTTTGCGGTGAAGACGATCGTCGAGGCTCCCGAGCAGGTGGAGGACCCGACGCTCCAAGTCACTTTAGAAGACGCGCTCAAGAGTGATCCCAATGCGCAACTGGGCGGCGAGTTGCAGATTCCCAAGGAGACGGAAGGAATTCTGGGCCGAATTGCAGCGCAACTGGCGAAGCAGGTCATCTTCCAGAAGGTGCGCGAAGCCGAGCGCGACACGGTTTACAACGAGTACATCAACCGCGTGGGCGAGATCGTGAACACCACGGTGAAGCGCATTGAGGGTCCGGATGTAATTTTCGATTTAGGAAAAGCCGAGTCCCGGGCGCCGCGCAAAGAGCAATCGCGGCTGGAGTCATTTGCCATCGGTGAGCGGGTGCGCGTAGTCATCGCGAGAGTGGAAAAGGCATCGAAGGGACCTGCGGTCGTGGTCTCGCGGGCCGCGCCGGAGTTGGTGCAGCATCTGTTCCAGACCGAAGTTCCAGAAATTTACGACGGTACAGTCGTGATCCGCGCCATTGCGCGTGAGGCCGGGGAGCGTACCAAGATCGCCGTCATGTCCAAAGACAAAGAAGTGGACGCGGTGGGCGCGTGCGTGGGAATGAAAGGCATGCGGGTGCAGTCCATCATCCGGGAGTTGCGGGGCGAGAAGATTGACATTATTGAGTATCACGAGGATCCGGTCACTTTCGCGGAGAAAGCGCTGCAGCCGGCAAAGGTCAGCCGCGTGAGTGTGGTTGACGCCGCAGAAAAGCATCTGGAAGTGGTTGTCGATGACAGCCAGCTTTCGCTCGCGATTGGCAAGAAGGGGCAAAACGTCCGGCTGGCGGCAAAGCTACTGGGATGGAAGATCGATATCAAGAGCGAGGAAGAGAAACGCCAGGAAGTCGAGCAGCAGATGGCGGAACTCACCGGCGCAACAACCACTCCGCTGGAGAGTGTGGAAGGGCTGGGCGAAGGCCTGGTCGAGAAGTTGAAAGGCGCCGGAGTTGCCACGGTGGAAGCGCTGGCCGATATGACTCCCGAGCAGCTTGAGGCAATTGAAGGCATCGGGCCGAAGACGGTGGAAAAAATCAGCGTAGCAGTCAATAATTACTTTGCCGGCTTGGAAGGCGGCGAGACTGTCGCCCTGCAAGAAAATGAAGGCGAAGCGGCTGCGGAACCTGAGTCGGGCGCAGCAGAAGCTGAGGCGGCGGCAGTTGAAGAGATCGCCCCCGAAGCTGATGCTACTCAGTTGGAGCCTGCAAGTGAGCAGGAGCAATCCCAACCAGAGGGCGATGCGCAGGGACCCGAGGCTGTGAAGTCGACTGAGACGGAAGAAAAGAAGGAATGAAGTGGTGCGTGTCCAGGCAGTGATCAGAAGTCGACAACGATTATCTGTCATTGGCAAATGACACCGACCACTGAAATCCAAGAGGCAGACATGAAGACTTAGCGGAAAACTCCGGAGGCACAAAGAGGCGGATGAGCAAGGTTCGAATCAACGATCTAGCCCGAGAGCTGGAAGTCAAGAGCAAAGCTATCCTCGACGTATTGACCGAAGTTGGGGTGACCGAGAAGAAGACGCATTCCAGTTCTCTGGAAGAGCATGAAGCGGAGAAAGTCCGCGCTCGTCTCCGTGGCTCCGGCGAGGGTGCGGCCGCAAAGTCCGCCCGTACTGCGCGTCCTGAACCCGAGGGCATTAAGACCAAGATTGATCTGTCACACATCTCGAAGCCCGGGGATGTGTTGAAGGCAATCATTAGCAAGCAGCAGGGCGGCGACGCGCCGCCGGTCACTCCGCCGCGAGCGGTTACGCCGCCTCCGCCGCAGGAAGCTAAACCTTCGGTTGTGGCATCGGTTGCGCGGCGCCCTGCGCCAGTGACAACTCCTATTTCCACGCCGGCTCCGACGGCGCCACCCAGACTAGTCGTTCCGCCTGCGGCTCCGAGGGCGACTGCACCAGTCGCGAACGCGCCTACGCCAATCATTCCTGTTCCGCCAAGTTCCGCGACTCCGCCGCCGTCTGCCCAAGTGAGCGCGCCGCGGCTTCCGATCGCGCAGCCACCCTCTCGGCCGCAAGCGCCGGGACCGCGAATGATCATGCCGCAGACGGGCCCGCGTCCGATTTATAAAGCTCCGCCGCCGGTGGCGAGCGCTCCTTCGGTTACGCCCGGACGCCGTTGCGTCCTGGCGAACGCCGTCCCATGCACCCGACCCGGCAAGGAGCTCCCGGCGCTCGTCCCATGGGAGTTGGCCCCGGACTTCCGCCGCCCGGAACAACTCGTCCCGGCAGCCGGCCCGGTGGGCCTTCACGCCGGCCCGGCCAACGCTATGTTCCGCGTGGAGTGAAAGAAGGCCCGATGAAGGGCTTCGTTCCTCCGCCACGGCTTTCGCTCTCTAACGAGCCCTTGCCGATTACCCGTGCCATCACCATTTCGGAAGGGATCAGCGTTAAGGACCTTGCCGGGAAACTCGAGATTCGCGCCAAGGATTTAATTGCCCGTTTGCTCGCGAAGGGTGTATTCGCGACCATTAATCAGACGCTCGACGCCGAACTCGCGATTGAGATGGCGCGCTTCTTCGGAGCCGAAACCAGCGTGATCACTTTCGAAGAGCAGAACGCGAAGGAGATTGCCGCAAGCAACGCCGGAGAAGAAGGCGCTGCTACCGAGGGCTTGCCCCGTCCACCCGTGGTCACCATCATGGGACACGTGGACCATGGCAAGACGACGCTGCTCGATTCCATTCGCTCCACCAACGTTGCGGGCGGCGAAGCCGGCGGAATCACCCAGCACATTGGCGCGTACAAAGTTTCCATTCTGGACAAGAATTCTCCCGCGTACGGACGCGAGATCGTGTTCTTGGATACGCCAGGTCACGAGGCTTTCACCCGCATGCGTTCCCGCGGGGCGAAGGCTACGGACATTGTGGTGCTGGTGGTGGCGGCGGACGACGGCGTGATGCCGCAGACCATCGAAGCCATCGACCACGCGCATGCCGCCGAAGTGCCCATCATTGTCGCCGTCAATAAAGTGGACAAGCCGGGCGCGTTGCCCGAGCGGGTGAAGAAACAGCTTGCCGACCGCGGGCTAGTTCCGGAAGAATGGGGCGGCAAAACGGTTTTTGTGGATGTTTCCGCAAAACAAAAGACCAACCTGAATCTGTTGATGGAAATGATCTGCCTGGTTGCCGACCTGCAAGAGCTGAAGGCGACCGCGGAGCGTCCTGCGACCGGCGTGGTTCTCGAAGCCAAGCTCGACCGCGGCCGCGGGCCGGTCGCGACGGTGCTTGTGCAAAACGGGACGCTGCGCGCCAGCGACAACTTTGTTGTCGGCAACGTGTACGGAAAAGTCCGCGCCATGTTTGACGATCGCGGCAACCAGATCGCCGAAGCGCCCCCGTCAACTCCGGTGGAGATTCTGGGCATGGAAGGCCTGCCGCAGGCCGGAGACCAGTTCCTGGTCGTCGCTGACCGCGACAGAGCCCGCGGAATTTCGGACTATCGCGAGCAGAAGGCCCGTGAAGCCACGCTGGCCAAGAGCTCGCGTGTTTCGCTCGAAGGCCTGGCGGAACAGATCAAGACCGCCGGCACGAAAGAACTCAACATCATTCTGAAGGGCGACGTTGGGGGTTCGATTGAAGTGCTGAGCGATCTGCTGGCGAAAATGTCGAACGACAAAGTCCGCCTCAAGGTGCTGCGTGCCGGCGTGGGCGCAATCACCGAGAGCGACGTGCTGCTGGCGTCGGCTTCGAATGCGATCATCATCGGATTCAGCGTGCGTCCGGAACGGAAAGCGCAGGAACTGGCCGACCAGGAAAAAGTGGACATCCGCCTGCACTCGATCATTTACGAACTGCAGGACGAGATCAAGCGCGCCATGACCGGCTTGCTTGAGCCCACAATCAAGGAAACTTATCAGGGCCGCGCCATTGTGCAGGAAACCTTCCGCATTCCGAAAGTCGGCACGATTGCCGGTTGCAGAGTTTCCGACGGCTTCATCAAGCGCGACTCCGAAGTGCGATTGCTGCGCGACAATGTGGTCGTCTTCACCGGCAAGGTCAGCTCCCTGCGCCGCTTCAAAGATGACGCCAGCCAGGTCACCAACGGAATGGAGTGCGGCATCGCCATCGCCAACTACGGCGACATTAAGGCCGGCGACGTGATTGAAGCGTTTGTCACGGAGAGGGTGGCGGCGGAAATAATGGCGTAAGAGCAGTGGCCAGTGGTCAGTGGCTAGTTGCCAGTGAGGGATTTTCTGGCCACTGATCACTGGCCACCGACCATTTATGATCGCTTTCCTCACCGTAGAACTCAGCATCGAGCATGCGCAATCCCTCAAAGACAAACGCCAAGTAGTGCGCAGTCTGAAAGACCGGTTGCGGGCGCATTTTAACGTCGCCACGGCCGAATTAGATCCCAACGGACTGTGGAACCGCGCCACCATCGGCGTGGTCAGCGTCTCCGACTCCCGCGATTATCTGGATGGGCTGATGAAGAACGTGGAGCGGCAAGCGATGCGGATTGCAAACAATGCGGGGGCTGAGGTTACGGACTCGTTTGTTGAGTTTCTGTAGACCAGGTCAGTGCGAACAAGCGATACCAAGTGCTGTTAGTGCTGTGGCGATATTATGGTAGCTACCGTCCTTCCCACAGCAGACTTGGATGTAGTCCATAAGCCAGAATGCTCGTATGATGGCTGGCCAAATCCCACAGTATTACCTTATCCTCGCCGGACTCGATAGCGTCGGCCACAAGGGACCGGCCGTCGGGCGAGAGGACGGGAAAGAACAATGATAGGTGTTTGTCGACGGCCACGGCTTGAAGATCGCTTCCGTCGAGGTTGACGCGAAATATGTCCGACCGATGCTTGTGCTCGCGTTCGGAAGCGAATAGGATGCTGTGTCCTTCGGCGCCCCAGCCCGCTTCCAGAACTACCGAATTGTCTTCGATTACTTTCCTTGCGTCCGTGCCGTCTGCATTAACAATCCAAATCGACCCGCTCGATTGACGATTCTCCGCACTCCTGCAGAACAGCAATTTCTTTCCGTCGGGTGACCAACGCGCTCCATACCCAGGGGCGATCTTGGTGCCGTAGTCACCGCCTTTATCCATAACGAAAATCCCACCATGAGCGACAAACGCTAGACGTCCATCTGCGGACCAATCAGCAGGGCACGCTCCACCTTCCAACCTCGCCAGTTCCTTGTCACCGGAGCCATCAGCGTTTACGAGATGCATCTGTCCGATTCCAACGTGCGTGGTTCCAACTCCGGCCCGAACACAGTATGCGACCTTTTCGCCGTCGGGCGACCACACTGGATTCATTCCGCCCACAAGTCGCCTCGGCTTTGAGGTCGGAGAGTCCAAGACGAAAATATCGTCTCTAAAAGAAAGAACGTTCCCACTGGTTATGTCGAACGCGAGCTTTCTAACTCTGAAGGTTGCAGCACCTTGAGAACTTCCTTGTTGGCAGCTTACTAAGAGCGGTATTATCACAACGATTAGGACGAGCAGCTTTTTCACGCCGCGAATTATCTCACGACATAGCTGTCGAGAACAGGGGGATTGCTCCAACTATGCCTCTGCTCGATAGGTCCTGAGTGCGTTTCTTCAAAACAAAGGGGAGAAGCACTTACTGCCCGCAGGGTGGGCAAAATCCCCCATCCCACGCATCACTCCTTTGACAAACCCTTAACCCCAATATCTGATATTCTCATCCGTTTTACCCAAGAGGTGCGCGTGGAGAAGCGAGGCGCCAAATATCATCGCGAACGCCTGGGAGAAGCCCTGCGCGAAGAGATTGAAACCATTGTGGAAGGCGAGTTGGGCGATCCGCGCATTGGGCTGGCGAACGTGACGGCGGTGGAGATTGCGGAGGATTCGCGGTCGGCGAGGATTTATGTCTCGGTGGAAGGCAGCGAGGAAGACGTGGAGCGCTCGCTGGAGGGACTGACAGCGGCGGTGGGATTCATTCGCCGCGAGGTGGCGGAGAACCTGCATCTGCGCCGGCCTCCGGAACTTTATTTTCAGCTAGACCGTTCGCACAAGTACGGAACCAGAATTGACGAACTGCTGAAGAGGACGCAAAAGAGGAAGAGGTAAGACCACAGGTCGAGCTGCGCTCGACGAACAGCCGGGGGCGGCTGTCCCCACGTGATTTAAGTGCAATTATGCTGAACGAAGTACTGCATCAGATCGAGCGGCGCGAGACGTTTGTTCTCACCTCGCATGCCCGCGCTGATGGCGACGCCGTGGGATCAACTCTCGCCTGCGGGGAAATTCTGCGCCGGATGGGCAAGCAAGCGGAAATCGTTCTGCGTGACGGAGTGCCGCGCGTCTATCAGCAATTGCCATTTGCGCCGAGCGTGATTCAGGCCGAGCGCGTGAACGGCAATTACGACGCTGCCATCATTCTGGAGTGTGACAGCATTCAGCGTACCCGCCTCGAAGGCCTGGAGGGCCGCTTTCTGATTAACATTGACCATCACAAAAGTGGCCGCGCGTTTGCCGATGTGAACTGGATCGATCCGAAGGCTGTTGCCACCGCCGAGTTAGTTTACCGGCTGGCACGGGACGCGGGGGTGAAGATTTTGAAGGCACAAATCAGCATACGTTTGAACTCGCGCGGGAGCTGGTGCTGGCGGGCGCCGATCCGGCTCGCTGCGCGCGGCATATTTACTTCGGGCATTCCACGGCCAAGCTGCGTCTGCTGGGCGCGGCGCTTTCCGCGTTGCAACGCGAAGGTCCGCTGGCCTGGATTTGGGTAACGCAAGAGCAAATGGAGCGCGCCGGCGCGAAAGAGGAAGACTGCGAAGGCCTGGTGAATTACGCGCTGTCAATCGGCGATGTGGAAGTCGCAGTTTTTTTCCGCGAGTTGCCCGACGGCCGTTTTCGCGTAAGCCTGCGCAGTAAAGGCGGGCTGGATGTCTCCACGATCGCCCAGGAGTTCGGCGGCGGCGGACATACGTGCGCCAGCGGCGGCGCCGTGGATGGACCGCTGCACGCGGCAGTTGAACGCGTGCTGGCGAAGATTCGGGGGAAAAGCAGTGGGCGGTGGCCAGTGGGCGGTGGCCAGTAATGCGTGGTCAGCGTCTTACGGCCATCAACCCCGTTTGTTCCGAGCGCGCGGGAGTGAAACATTTCGCCGACCGCCGCCCACTGATCGCTGCCCACTGTCTTCCATGACCCGCTACCGAATCCCGGATTGGCTCCTGCTGGCGGCATTCTGCGCCTTCTTCTTTTTCTGGGGACTCGCGTCATTCGGACTGATTGGCGCCGACGAACCGCGCTATGCGCAAGTGTCGCGGGAAATGCCCGCCCGGCATGACTGGATTACGCCGGTTCTCGGCGGCACTCCGTGGCTGGAAAAACCGCCGCTCTATTACTGGCAGGCAATGATTGCGTATCAGCTTTTCGGCGTCAGCGACTGGGCGGCGCGACTGCCTTCTGCGGCGGACGGATTCGTGCTGGTGTTCGCAGTATATTGTTTCCTTCGCCGCTTCCGGCCAGGGTTCGAACTCGATGGCGCGCTCATGCTGGCAAGCTCAGCGGGGATTGTCGGGTTTGCTCGCGCTGCGTCCACGGATTTGCCTCTCGCGGCAGCGTTCACGATTGCAATGCTGGCCTGGTATGCGTGGTTTGAGAGCGGAAGCCGCGGCTATCTCGCCGCCTTTTATGCATTCATCGCGATTGCAATGCTGGCGAAAGGGCCGGTCGCTCCGGCTCTTGCTATCGTCATCATCGCAGTGTTCGCCGCGATCCAGCGCGGTGCGCTCATCTTATGGAAAACGTTTTGGCTGCCGGGAATTCTTCTCTTCTGCGCGCTGGGCCTGCCGTGGTACCTCCTGGTGCAGCTTAGGAACCCACAGTTTTTTCACGAGTTCATCGTCGAGCACAACCTCGCGCGCTTTGGCAGCAACCTTTATCACCATCCTGAACCTTTCTGGTATTACGTCCCGGTGACTCTGCTGGGCTGGGTTCCGTGGGCGGTGATTGTTGCCGCTGCATACATCTGGGCGGTGCGTCGATTCAGAGATCGCGACGCCGACAGCCTCAATGTATTCCTGGTGATCTGGATCGCGGTGACGGTCATCTTCTTTTCGATTTCGAAGTCGAAGCTCCCGGGATACGTTTTGCCTGCGATTCCGCCAGGGATTGTCTTGCTGGCGCAGTACGTGCGGGCACGAATTGCGTCAAAGCCGCGGCTGGCGGTGGTTGCACTGCACGCGCTCGTGGCCGGCTCGCTGATTTTTTCTGCTTTGGTCATTCCCTACCTGGTGTTGCAGCACCGTGTGCCTTGGGGCATCGCGCTTCTCGCCCCGCTGATTGTAGCCGTGACGATTGCGGCGGCAATATTTGTATTTCTACGCAAGTACGGATATCCCGCTTTGCGACTCATTACGCTGGTGCCCGCGGTTCTGGCGTTCGGAATCACGCTGCGGCTGGGAGCTCCGGCGCTCGATACAACGCTCTCGGCGCGCTCAGCCGCCGGGACGCTTCAGTTAGTTGACCCGCATCATCTGCCAGTTGCCGTTTTTTTTATCTCTCGCGAGACCGAGTTCGGGTTGCAGTTTTATCGCAATCAGGCGATGCCGCGCTATGAATGGGGCCAGATTCCCGAAGGGGAGCATTTGGTTGTTGCAGCGCAGGGACACGAACGAGGCGTGGACCAGACGGTGCCCAACAGGAAAGTGACGCGCCTGGGGAGCTTTGCAGCCCAGAAGCTGGAGTATTTTTATGTAGCGGCAGAGGCAAAGCAATAGTGCGGAACGAAGAACCGAGAGCGTAGCGCGAGAGCCCAGAACCAAGAGCCGCCTTTATTGGCTTTCCTTGTTCCCGGAGTTTGCCTGCTGTCGCACGCTGCCACTACACTCAGTTTTGTCCGCTGCCCAATCCGGCGCAGTGTTTCAGGAGCCCGAGTGGAGATTCTCGATCTCAGGCATTTCACCTCCGCCGACCTCCGGCCGCTGCTGGAGGACGAAATACGGGTGTGGGCGAATCTGTTGTGCTGGGACTACAGCGGCTCGGCAGAGATGATTCTCCGCTACATGGACGCCAAGTTTCTTCCCGGATATGCCGCGGTTTCGCGCGGCAAGGTCTTCGGCTACTCGTTTTTCGTTTACGAAAACAACAAAGGCGTGATTGGCGACCTATTCGTTCGCGACGGCGACAATGGTTCACACGGCACAAGCCGCGAACAAGTGGAGCGGCGCCTGCTATTGCACGTGATCGAAACTCTGCAGCAGTCGCCCGGCATACATCGTGTTGAAGCCCAGCTACTGGCGCATGAAGCGGGCGCCGCCGCACAGCCGTTTCTGGATCAGGGATTCAGCCGCCATGCGCGGCTGTTCATGACTTTTCCGCTGGGGGATATGCAGCTATCAACACCGCCCGCGCCTTCCAAGATTGAAATCCGGCGCTGGATTGAGACCGACTACCAGCCTTCCGCCCAGGTTATCACCGCGGCATATCGCGATCACGTGGATTCCGAAATTAATGACCAGTACCGCACGCTGAGCGGATCGCTGCGTTTTCTGAACAATATCGTGCGCTTCCCCGGCTGCGGCACCTTCGATCCGGAATCGTCGTTCGTGGCCATGGAAAAGAGCACCGGCGCGCTGGCCGGAGTTATTCTTTGTTCCCGCGTACGCCACGATGTTGGACACGTAACCCAAATCTGCGTGCTGCCCGAATATCGCTCGCACGGACTCGGCAAGTCCCTGCTCGCCGCTACCCAGCGCAATTTGAAGCAGCGAAAATTCTCCACCCTTTCGCTCACCGTTACAGAAGATAACGTGCGCGCGGTGGAGCTTTATCGGTATCTGGGATTTGAAACGAGGCGGGTGTTTGATGCGTTTGTGTGGGAAGGGTGAGAAGAAGCTCCTGGCTGTTAGCTCTTAGCTCTTAGCTCTTAGCTCTTAGCTCGAACCCGGAGACCAGCGCCGCGCAGCTTAGAGCGTTACGTCTGACGCGATTTGGGAACTCATGCACGGACCGGCCAGCGGGAGCGGATCGGAGTAGGGATCGCGATTGCTCGCGACCCCCTCCGCGGACCCGGACGGGCGCTAGTTAGCGCATCCGGTTCTTATCTCAGATGACTGGCGGCGAAGCGAACTGCGGGATAAGGATGGAGCACACGCAGTTGAGGAAACCATCGTCGGCCCAGCGCAAGCATACGAGTCCACGGGAGATGGCGCTGCTGGCTCCGGCGGCGAAGGGTTCGCCACCATAGGCCCAACAACCGGTCCCGGAACACGGCTAGGCTCTAGGTTCCCTGGTACCGCGTAGTAGGTGAAGTAACCCTGCACGACCGATCTGAGCCATCCACCGGTTTGAGGAACGGGATCATGCATGCGCTTGTGGAGCTCTCTGAGTACTACCAGCGAGTCCGACTTCGACCGTCGCTTCTATCTCCCTCAGGTTGGTCCATTCGGTTGACATACTCGACCTGCTATTTCCAGGCGAGACGGCGGTGGATCTCCCAGGTGCCATGACGCTTCCGTTTCTGCCCATGCCGTGCTCTTAGACCCCGCCGGAGTCTCCAACGACCATCGCCCTTTGCGGTCGCTTACTGTTGCCTTCCAGGTTTTCGACCCTGTCGGCCTCCGGTTATTCGTGTCACGAGGCTCAATCGCTTCACTTGCGTTACGGCCTGGACTTCGCTCTGTCTACGCTTAACTCATGTCGTCACCTTCAGAGCCCAAGACTCGATTCCCGGTGGGGCGGCTCGTCCCTTTCCGGGGCGGGAATTTCACCCGCTGGAAGCGCCGGGCTTAGCCTGGCGCACCGAAGAACCCGCGAATGTCGGCGTCAAGAACATAGTTCACCTTCTTCTTCAGGAGCGCATACGACAGCGCATCCAACGCGTCATGCTGGCTGCGCCCCGAGCGAAATCCATACGAGAAGCCGAGAAAGTCTTCCTCGTAAATCTGGTTGAGGATGGTGGCCACGGCCTGTTGGACAATTTTGTCCTCTAATGCCGCAACCCCTAACGGACGTTGCCGTCCATCTTCTTTCTCTATGTACACTCTTC
>WNGK01001283.1_pt1 | contig 41543 bp, 18 predicted proteins | sample 5400601 | NCBI WGS metagenome assembly WNGK01 (sample SAMN13153376, study PRJNA577476) | soil metagenome | isolation source: 60 cm soil or saprolite under Garry oak tree replicate 1 | place: USA:California | collected 2016-06-15 | reverse complement strand
TCACTCAGCTAGCTAGTGGTGATCTGGGAACCTTCCTCGAAGGACTCCAGCACTCTCTAATCGTCCTATCCTTCATAATCCTCGGATCGGCAATCTTCTCTTTCCTCCGTGGACCACGAACAGAATCCGAAGAATCCCCCCTCGTCAGACATAGTGGAGCCCCGGATGGGGGTTGAACCCATGACCTACGGCTTTTTTGGCTTTTACAAAGCCGTCGCTCTACCACTGAGCTACCGGGGCGAACATCGGTCCGTCTCGGAACCCGGCCAAGATAAAATCTCTCGGCATATTCACGGTCTAGGCCGCCGGGTTTGCGGCCCGCATTCTCACAGCTGCTCGGACGAGTGCATCTACTCCAGGAAGGCTCTGACCGGACAAGAGGGAGAGCATCGCTCCACCTGCAGTGCTGACGTGACTAAACTTCTCTTCTATGCCTTGAATCGACGCTAGGCCGACGAGATGTCCACCTCCAATGACCGTGTAGCCGTTGCTCTCCGCCATTGACTCGAGCAATTCCTTTGTTCCCTTGTCGAAACTGTTTCTCTCAAACACTCCTAGAGGGCCATTAGCAACTGTTGTGGCTGCTCCTCTAACGATCTTGGAATATTTCTCCAGTGTCTTAGAACCAATGTCAAGAGCCTCTTCTTCAATGCGGGTCGATGTTACGGGCTGGTCAACTCTCCTGCCCTGTTTGTCCTCGTACGCCAAATCCAGCGGGACTTCTACTCGCGAAAGTATGTTTTCGATGACTGGGATCTTATCTTCAACCTTTGATCCACCGAGAGAGTAGACGCATGGTCGCTTCGGTTCTTCAAGGAGCGTCGAAACTGCGTCCAGCTCTTTTTCCATTAAGCGGCCTGCGGCACTCGGCAATAATTCCGGTAGCCCCGCGATCGAGGGCTGTGACCGGTGGGCTGCTGCAAAAGCATCGTCAACGTAAAAATCGAAGAGTGGTGCAAGGCGTCGGACAAAATGCGTCTTGACGAGTTTTTCGCGTCTGTCGTCGATGTTTTCTTCGGCGCAGAATCTCAAGTTGTCGAGAACTAGAATCTCGCCGGGCTGGACCTTAGTGATTTTCTGGATGGCGTGTGGGCCTATGACATCTTCTACGAATTTGACTTGTTGGGAGCAGTATTGGGCAAGGAGGTTTGCATGGGGTTCGAGCGAGGTGAAGTCGTCTTTTCCGGGTCTGCTCTGGTGGGAGCCGAGAGTAACGCGTGCCTCGTCCAGTTCGGAGAGGGTCTTGGATATGGCCTTGATGCGGGTGTCATCGAGTATCTGGTGGGTCGAAGGATCTAGGGGGACGTTGATGTCGACTCTGAGAAAGACCCTCTTATCTCTCGTCTCGATATCGTCAAGTGTTAGAAAATCGTATTTTTTCAGACGAGGATCCTCCTTGTGATATCAAGGCCGGTTTTGGGGTCTTGTTTAATGATTTGTCAGGAATGCTTTTAGCCGCAGACACTCGGCGGCTGTTTTGCCGGGGTGGCTCAGCCTGGTCAGACCCCGAAAGGGGAACCACAGCGCCGGACTCATAGCTTCAATGTGTGAGAGATCCGGAAGTCGCGGGTTCGAAAAAGCGACGACCGTTCGAGACTCCCGCCCCCGGCATTTCTGACGGTTTCCGTCTTCGCGATGGTAATGGTATCGTGGCCGGTCGCGATGCCTAAGAGCAAGGCTTGCCAGTTTCCTTACGGATCTGGATGGTGTCCCCTCTTTTTAAGGGAAGACTAATCTGCCCGGTTGACATGGATTCTCGAGGTCCACTCCTTGGTCTCTGAAGAATGCCCGTTCTGCCACAAGTTCCTCGCAGGCGAGCTGATGTCGAAAGAGGAGGTAGACACTGCCGAGGCGCTGAAGGAGAAAGACGCATTTTTCAAAATGGGAATAACCGTCGAGACCGGAGAAAGAGTTGCTGACCACCCTGAGGCTTTTGTCACGTATAGATTCGCGTACAAGTGCGGAGATTGCGGAAAGGAATGGAACAAGTTCAGCGTCCGAGAGGTCGGGATTCCCAAGGAGTATGCTGAGGACGAAGAGGAGAAGACTGATTATGACGCTGGGAGGGAGGAGGAAGATGCGAGAGAGGAGCAGTATTCTAGCGAAGGATGATCGAGTTCGCACATTCGATCATCGATTTTGAGGAGCATCATTCTAGCTTCGCCGTAGAATGTCCACCTTACCATCCTTCCTGCCGACATATGCGACGTCGCACATCTCCAGAAAGAGTCCGGTCTCGATTACTCCAGGGATCTTTCCGAGTTTTTCACTTATGATATCGGGACGTCGAAGGTTCCTGTAGTATGCGTCTATGATCAGGTTGCCGTTGTCGGTGATTACTGGTCCTACCTTGCCGCTCGAGGCTTCCCGCAAAACCGCCTTCTCGGAAATCTTGCTGATCTTTGCGAGTGTAGCGTGGTAGGCGAATGGGGTTATCTCGACCGGGATGGGCTGGTCTCCGCCGAGTGTCTTGGCAAGTTTTCTCTCATCGATGATGATGACGAGCTTCTTGGTCGTAGAGTCTACGATCTTCTCTCTCAGAAGGGCGGCGCCTCCGCCCTTTACCATGTCGAGTGATCTCCACTGGACTTGGTCCGCGCCGTCTAGGGCCAAGTCAAGCTCAACGTCTTCGGACAGTGTGGTTACTTTCAAGCCAAGTCTTCTTGCAGCGATTTCCATCTGGTAGCTTGTCGGGACCCAGTGGATGTTGAGATGTTCTTTCTTGATTCTCTCAGCGGCAAGGTCGAGGGCTTTGAGGACAGTCGTTCCGCTGCCGAGGCCGACCGTGGTTCGGTCTCTGAGTTCTCGGACGGCTTGGGCTGCCGCGCTGAGCCTTGCTTTCTCTACCCAGCTCATTTTTGCCCTCTATCCTTCTGTCTCTATTTGTTCGAGTCGTTCCATGGCTTTGAGGACTTCTTCTCGGATGGTCTCGATCTTTTCTTCAGCCTTGTTTCTCGCCTTTTCCCTTGGAGGTTTTTCTTTTGAAGGAGTGTTTTCCTCTGTCGGTTCTGATGGTTCGCTCCTAGCTGGGGCGGGTTTTGGCTCGGCAGGTTTGTTCTCTGTCGCGGCCTGTAGGTTGAGGGATGGCCGGATCTTTTCGATCCGAGCTTGTATGTCGAGAAATGTTTCCTGGAATCTCTTGAACAGGTCCTCCTTCGCGGCCTCCAGCTCGTAGAGGTCCACTGTCCTCTTGTAAGTGTCAATCTCCGAGTCTACCCGTTTGAGATCGTTCTTGTAGGGCTGTATCATCTGGTTTTTTTCAGGCTCGTTGATGGTGCCCTTGGCTTCAGCCTCGTAGATCTTGGTGAGAGCGTCCCCTATGATGTCTCTCTCGAGGTTGGCCACTCGGAGTTTGTTTCGTGCTTTCGCTATATCTGATTCGGTTACTGTTTTCCGGATTGTGTCAGGTATGGGGAAGGGCTCTAGTTTTGTCATACTTGCTGGAGCCGAGGCGGGTGCTGTTTCTTCTATGATTTTTTTTCTTCCGAATAGGATTAGTCGTGTGAGAAGTTGGAACGGGGCTCCGGAGCCCTTTCCCCGCAAGAGAAGCATTCCTCTAGTGATAACTCGCGATAGGTGAGGTGCCGGATTATTATAGGTTTAGCAGTTGGGATTGTTTGTTACTCGCGCCTTCCCGCGTAATGTCCAGTTAGGTTATTAGTTCTTGTCTGGGCTCTTGTTTCTGTTGGAACTATGTCTCTCGCTTCGCGCTGTGAGAGCTGCGGAATGCCCATGGAAACGAACGAGCAGCACGGCGCTCAGAACCCGAATAACCCTTACTGCATCCACTGCACGGATATGAAGGGGAAGCTTTTGCCTTTCGAGAAGAAGTTCGAGGACTTGGTGAAGACGGCGATGGATACGCGATGGATGAACCGCGAACAGGCTGAGAAGTATGTCATGCAGCAGATGGCTCAGATGCCCGCTTGGACTGATGCTGTGGCCCATCTCAAGCAGGGTGCTGCTTCCCAGTAGAACTTTCCCCCGCCCGTCGGCTGATTGTCCAGGCCGCTCAAAGCTGATGTTGTTCTGAGTCGTTGTTGGGGGTTGGAGCCCCGGACGGGATTTGAACCCGTGGCCTTTGCCTTTTTGAGGAGTCTACCAAGGCAACGCTGTTGGCTGGGCTGGCATCTACCAGGCTGAGCCACCGGGGCACGTTGTCGAAGCCGCGGGGCTGGACGCGTTATATGAGTTACTAGAACCCTGGCGGGGTTGAGTGCTGTTTCATGAAGGGCGGGACGCGGGAAAATCGACCACCCCGGGGGGTCGAGAAAAGCATGCTTATTTTTCGAAAAGAGTAGTCATAGAAAAAGGAAAATTACGGACAGGGCGCATGTTTGCGGGTGGAGGAGTTGTCCGAGCCCTACTAGTAGGGTTGCTGTTTTTGGACAAGGGATGCGCCTATTTCTGTCCCCATAGGATTGGTTGGTGGGTCTTTCCGCGTAATCACTTTCGCAAGCGTCCGCGGGAACCACTCACGGCACATGAGAGCCCGAAGGTGTCTGATTCTGGGCGATTTTCTGCCCGCCTTTCATGGTGGCAATAGAGAGGTGTCTCTAGCTATCCGGGGGAGTCCGGTGCAGGATATCCATAGACCTAGCTGTATATGTTGAAGTTCGATATTATTTTTTTCCGATAATCTCGGGTTTCAATATTATAGTTAACTACACTTGATGTGGGCTGTGTTCGTTTGTGTTTGTATTGACCCAGAAAATCCCAATACGAACGTCTCTCTGCACCAGCCTACTGATCGGGCTGGCGCTCGCCGCCATCTCGGCCGGCCAGGTCCATCTCGCCGAAGCACAAAGCGCCACGCCAACATATGTCCTGGGGGTTTCCAGCCCTCTCGACCCGTTGGTTGTCGATCTTCAGAGTCAAACCTCTTCTCTGTCGATTTTATCCGGCGTCTCCGGATTATCGCTCTTAGGGCCTGGTTCGATTCTGTTCATTGATGGATCGTGGTTGCAGACAACTTCGTCCCTCGACCCCACAGTACTCCCGCTTATCGACTCTACAGTGCTTAACGGCGTTCCTTCTGTAGTGGTTAGGGGAAGTCCGACTATCCTTCAAAACTCGGTCTCAGGACTCATAAAGGGACAAGTACCAAATCTTCCATTGATCGCAGAAGGACTCAAGATCTTCAGTACTCTACCCGACGGAACACAACAAGCTGCAGCCTTACAAGTAATCGCAGGGTTCGACTACGCTGTCACCGCAGAGTTCACCTGGGCACAACAACATCTCACGAACGCGATTCCCTTAACGTCCTCGCCGCTATCGTTGATCGCGAAATCCACTAGCAAGGTTCTTCCCAGCGTCACTAGCTCTCCGCCTTCATCTTGGGCTTTTGTTCTTCAGCTCACAACCGACACCGGAACCCAATTCCAACAGGCAGGACAAGAACAGGCAGAAATCATCTCCACCTTCACAATCTACAGCTTGCAGAACAGCGGAAGCAACGACTTCAAATGGTACAACTTCTTCGCCAACCAGACCCTGATACCAGGAAGCGCTGTCTCCAACAGTCCCTGGAGAAACTTCAGCGAAAACGACACCATCAACGTGAACCCCGCATCGAACGCGATAATTAGCCATGGACCAACATCCCTAGTCACTCAAGGCCCCACAACTGTTACCTACACTATCGGAGTGCAGGCAGGGTTCTCAAGCGCAGCGGTCACAGCGAATCAGACCCAGAGCTATGTGCTCAAGAACACCAATGTCGCCGACAACACCCAGTCAACCTCTCAGGTGGGATGGGTTCACAGCATTGATCCGCGTAGCAGTTCTGGAAAGCTAGCTGTCAGCATTATTCCAGGCTGGACTGATCGGATACAGGCGAACCAGGGCATCGATCTCCACGGCACCTTCACGTCAACCTTCGTCACGCTGAGCGGCGGCATGATTACTCAGACTGCTTCCACAGGCGTACAACTCGTTGTCTCAAGCAGCTAGCCAGAAACAAACTCCAAAATCTTTTTTTTCATTTGCTCGCCACACGATAGTATCATGCTGCCCTACAACGAGCTCCATCATTCTGTCGTAGAGAATCGGAGAATCGAGAATCTCTCGGCAGTGCTTATCTCCTTGGACTGTTGGCTCTGGTTGTTTGGAGGTTTGAGTCTTGGTGGAGCCTGCGGAAACCATTGTGGGTTCCTTGCAGGTATCCGTTCAGCTCGGCGCAGATGTTGAGTACTTGTCCTTGTTCTTCACTCAGCGCCGGCTCATACTTGCTCATCTTGGAAAGAGGACTGTGGGAAGACTGTCTGGTATGTCTCTGCTGGGTAGGTGGGGTGAGGGGCTTGAGGGCCTGTTCAAAGGACCTGGGGAGTCGAGGAGGAAGAGAAGGATGAGGCGGGGGGTAGTGGATATGAGTCCACAGGAGATTCTTGACGCCGACAAGGACAATTTCGATGTCAGCTATGATAGCGTGGTCCGGGTTGAGCTGGACGACAGCTCCAACCTTGTGGGAGTTACTCTCCTTACGAAGGACGACAAGTATGAGTTCCTGACTAGTCGAGATTTTGTTGCTGTTTCGAAGCTTCTCCAAGATACGCTCGGAGATAAGGTCGAGTTGAAATGACGGTATTGTCCTTGTTGGGCTCGTAATCTAGAAATAAGATTATGTCCCCGGTCACGTGATCTAATCTGACGGGAGAATCCTTGCGCCCTGCCAGTACCCCTGCCTTCGTAGTCTTCGCGATCGCCCTCGTCCTGTCTGCATCCCTCGTCCAATCAACGCTCGCCATAGCCTACACGACAGGTCTAAAGACCGGCGATACAGGAATGTACAGCCTGTTCGGAAACTACGCGCACGGCACTGTCAATGGACAACTCAAGGTCTTGAGCGTCATTGGGACTAATGTTACAGTCAACTTCACAGACTATCCGTCGGGCGGTTTCGCAAACGGTGGTGGCAGTATGTGGATCGACGTGTTCTCGGGTCAGAGCAACAATCAATCATCGGGCTTGTACTTTGCTGTTGCGCCTGGTCTAAAGATGGGGGACCCGATATTCAACGGGGTTGGTATAACAGTCCAGGGAGTGCAGTCCCAGCCCTGTGGGAGCGCCTACCGACAGCTGATTGGTACCTCCTACTATGCAAGCTCCGGGGAGCTGATCAATGCAGCCTGGGACCAGAACACCGGGATACTTTGCAACTACGGCTCAAACGATCAGCATGGGGGAATTCTCGGGTTCACCCTCGACAACACAACCTTGTGGTTGGCAGCTGGACCCCCCCAGGACGTCTTCCTGACAGCTTTCGAAATCTCTACCTTCCTTGGAGCCCCACTGGTTCTCTTGATCGTCTTTGTCTATATTCGCCGGAGACGGAGGCAGCGTAAACGATAGAGCCACAGCCCTAGACTCGGCCTAGATTCTGCAAAGAATAGCCGGTGATACTCTTGTCATCCTGTGTATTCCTCGGGTTTCCCCGCTAAGGTAGCGCTGGCGCCTTGTGAAACCTGAATGTTAAACGGATAAATAACGCGCAAGCCTTCTTCATCAATGTCTCAGGGTCCGTTGAAAGCGACGCAACTATTCCCCATAGATTCGAAGTATGGATAGGGTCGTGAGAACTGTCTCGTTGAGCGGATCCAGAAAGCGTCAACTTGCAACTGCTACGCTGATTCTGTGTCTTTTCCTCACAGGAAGTTTGTTCGCTGGAAACCTGAGGCCGGCCGGGGCCGACACAACTTACAGCGTGAACATGATAGTCAATCCCGGCTTTGAAAGTATGCCATTGCTTTCCGGCTGGGTGCCTGATGTGTTTGATGACGGAAATTACAACAGCACGATAACCGCGAACAGTACGATGGCTGTGACCGGCATCTATTCCGCGAGACTAGATGTAAGCAACAATTCCACCGCGATCAGTACTGGGAACAAGAACATAGCCCAAGCGCATCTCAGCCTTGTGCAATACTCTCAGCCCAACACTCTCTTCAACAATCTCACAGATCGGCCTGACGGGCTGAACCTCTGGTTCTACATTCAGCCGAAGTTTTCAGGCTACCCGATCTTCGAAGTGAGAATAAGATCGGGCAGCGTGTGGGAAATGGACTATGTCTATTACAACCACATTATCGGCTACGGATTCGGAAACTCAACCACTGGAAGTGAACTGGGGAAACCTCTCAAGCAGTTCATCCTTCCCACTCCTCCTCTCAACCAGTGGAACCATCTTGTGCGAAACCTGAAACAGGACTGGCTTGCCCCTCTCAAGTTACCAGATGGAACGCTCGCACCTGGTTTTCCCCTCAACGATACCATTTACAGATTTGAGGTGAACGCGTACTTCTACAAGGACTCACTGACCAATCTAATCTACGCGGAAACGGTTTGGGTTGACGATGTGGCAATTTACCTTGGAAGCCTAATGTCTCTTCCCACCTTTTCATTTCAAGATAAGTCGGGAAACTCGGTTGCCGGAAGTATCACCAGTATGATGGTCGACTCCAGAGGCGTCCAAGCGACGCTTTCCTCCGGGACCATAATCCCTTCAAGCTCCTACACACTCCGGGCTTACTACCAGGGATACCTGATCCTCTCTGATCCCATCACTCCTGCTACCCCGTCGGTAGTCCAGTTGCAGATGGTTCGGATTGGTACCTCGGGTTCCAGCTACGTCGCCTTCAATTCCACCGTCACGTCTGCAACTGTGCAGGAGAATTCCTCCAGCCGGATCGTTTTCTCCGTCGTCGGAACTGGTCCGTCCCTGATTATCGTGAAGGTCCCATTGAAGCCGTTGAGTGTAGAGCGAAATGGAAGTGCGATATCTAGCTGGACGTTCAATTCCACAACTAGCACAGTAGCAGTTCAGACGGCCCAATTCGGAACATTCACCATGATATACTCCATCACAACTCCTGCAGCTTTTCCCCTCTGGTACATCATCGCCCCGATCGTAGGGGCCTTGGTCTTGATCGTTAGCGTCTTACTCTGGCGATGGAAAACCCATTCGAATCGATCGACTAGTACACTGGGTGATAGAAAGTCTGCGTCAAGGGAACAGTTTAAGCCGAAGAACAAGAAGTCGTCTCGATCATAACGGGGTTGTGGAAATTTGCGTTCTCCCAATATTCGCTCCGGACTCCTTCTAGCAATAGTAATCTCCACTGCGGCCTACGGGCTATCTGGCATCACTATCGCGCATGCAGCAGGACCCCTTACAGGCAGCTTCACCTCGTACCCTCAGTTCATGCTCATTGGTGGAAATGATAGCTTCACCGGTTCTGCCTCAGGTGGACTCCCGCCCTACACATTCAGCTGGAATTTCGGAGACGGGTCTCCGATAGCAAATGGTGGCAATGTCACTCACATCTACAAGCAAGCTGGGAGCTACACCGTCAAGATGAACGTCACTGACTCAACGACGCTGGTTTTTCAGGCCAATCCACAAACACTAGTAGTGCAGGGTTCACCGCTCAATATTGATGGATGGTTCGTTAACTGGAACCTTACAGCGCACCACGGCATCGAAATCTACAACATAACCTACAACGGGGTACTGACTATTCGCGACGCTTTGATCAACGGGGTCCTCGTCAAGTACTACCAGCAGCCACCTGGTCAGTCGTGCATCTTTTTCGACGATCTCGGCCCTGACGATATCCACAGCTCTATCGGGGGTCTAAGGATCGAATTCTCCTCAGGGCTCCCTGATCCTTGGTTCCAGATCAGGGCCCAGTACAACCCGTCCGTAGTAGGCTACAACTATACCCAGTTCTGGCGTTTCTACCAAGGGGGAAGATGGGATGCACTGATGTACGTGGGCCACATCGGCTGCGGCTGGAACCATACCTACCAGCCCCACTATCGAATCAGCCTCGCCACCGGAAACAAGAACAGGGATCTCATGAGCCAGTATACGCCTAGTGGTTCCTGGCAGAATCTCGTCTGGGAAGGGAACTACACTGACAACGGATTCAGAGACCTTTCACTCAACTCAACTCAGTGGCGGTTCGGCGACGGTCGAAGCTACTACTATCTAGTCCCCAAAGTTATCCCCTTTGCGACAGACATGCCGACGATCTCGCCCAAGATCTACTTGGTAAGAGACAGGGCTGGAGAACTCGAACCAGATATTGATCCCCCATCAATATCCTTGGACCCGATCATTTTCGCAAACGGGGAACTCGCCTACAGGCAGAGCATCGCTTTCTGGTACCTGCCCACATTCTGGGACCACTGGCTGTACTGCGCTGGCTGTCCACAGATAGGCCAACCTAGCATTGTGAGCATGTCATTCTATCCAAGTGGAATCTAAGCTCTGAAGATGGAACGCGTGCAGCATATGGAATCGAGAACCGTTGTCGATCCCCTTTGAAGACTTCTACAATTTTTCATTCATTGCTACTCGTCAGCCTGATAATGCTTCCATTGGCTCTATCACAGGCTGTCTCGGGAAATCCAGTCAGAATCGCTCCTCTTGCATCCTACCAGGCAACAGGGCCCTCGGTCCCATTGAACTTTCAGAGAATCAACGATTCTTCTTTCGAGACTGGAACACAACCCTGGATGGAATCAGTCTACAACAACTACACTTCGAGTGTCAAGATAGTATCCCCCGGAAACAATGATGGGTCAGCAGTCCAACTCATGATCAATTCCGGAAACTTGACCGTGGATTCGCACCTCAATCTTGTACAAGACTTCTCGAAGAGTTCTGTTGCATTCGGAAATGGCGCGAGATTCCGGGCAGCCGTTCAAGTCCAACAATTGCAATCAAACTCCGTTACCGACAAAATCGAAGTCTCACTCACTCTGACAAGTTCTATCGGCAACCTGACAAGAATTCACTATGTCTTTGCGAATCTCCCGGCCCTTCTCACCAATACGACCATCGACGCCTACTATGCTATCGACTGGTCGGGTCCAACGCGCTGGATTCTCATTGATAGAAATGTCGCCGCTGATGCAGCCAACGCTTTTCCGAATCTCTCCACGATTCTCACCTCCGTCAAAGATGTAAAGCTCTCGGTTTATTCAACAAGCATAGGCATTCCCTCCTACGATCCAAGAATAAAATATTACGAGACGGGGAGTGACACTTACTGGAATACGACAGAAACAGTGGTATTCGATCCCGATGCGGATGGAGTCTTCAATCCTTCGACCGACTGGATCCTCTACAACAAAGGCATACCGACAACTGGCGCGATGCTCAGGAACGATTTGAGAATAAAATTCGTTGACACCAACCTCAACTACCTTTGGGACCCTGGCGAACCTATCGTATACGACCTGAAGAACGAAGGCATCTACGACTTTGCCCTTAGCGACCCGGTGATAAATGGCACCGCAGTTGCCGGAAGCCTATTGCAGGACCCAGCCCGTTTCCAGACCAGCGCACTCTTCGACCAAGTAGAACTCTACTCCACCGCCGGGGCCTACAACGGAGTCCACAACGGCGGATTTGAAACCGGAGACCTCACAGGATGGGGAAACACCGCGGGGTTCACAACAGCTGCTAGCCCTGTCAACTCGGGAAAGTACAGCGTTCTAGGGGTGACAGTTGGAAATACTATAGGCCTAGCCCAGAGTATTGATGCAAGACCAGTAATCGATAGTTCAGCAAGGATCCAAGCCTCCTCATATGTTGAAGCAATGACCGGAACTTCGCTGGCAGACAGAGTCGATATCTGGCTTGGTCTAGTAGACAGCAGTTTCCAAGCGAATCCGCTCTCCATCTACTACTATTTCAACAGTGGAACCGGAACGATACCTTCCAATACCACAGACACTGTGAGCCATAGCGTTGGAGGCCTCGGCACGATCCTCCAATGGCTATTCCTCAACCAGAGTCTGCTCCCTGACGCGGGATACTTCAACATCACAGGACATACTGGTCCCTACCGGATAGAAACGATCGTGCTAGAGGAATCAGCTGGGACCAGTAAGACCACGACAGCATACTTCGATGATGTCTCCATCCAAACACTGTACAAGCCAGATTCCGCGATCGCAACGTACTACGCGGTAGACGGGCTCAATTCCACCTACGCCTATCGTGCAAACAGCGTCCCTCAAGGATCATTCTACCTCAGCGTTCCAGGCGGGCAATCAGTCCTCAACGTAACTTCGCCTGCTGGAAGCGCAGTTCTAGCCAGCGACTTTACAACACAAATAGTTGGTGGCTCTTTGCTCATCAACGTTCCAGCTGCTACAAGTCTCAAGTACTCGGCCTTCGGAAACTGGAAGTTCTACACAACATCACAGAACGCTCTCGCCTCTCTCTACGCAACATCCACGGGATCAAACTCTCCGTCCTCTAGCTTCAACGTGGGCGCGTCGATCAATCTCGTTTCTCAGAGCAAAGACCCGCTCGGGAATCCCATGTCGGGATCAAATGTCACGTTCATCTTCTACTCGTCAAATACTCAAGCCTTCACTGGAAGGACCAACAGTCAAGGTTGGTACAATCAGACCAACGTGGGCCTACAGCAAAACCCGGGAACCACCATTCTAGGTGCGCAAACAATGTCGTCGTCTTACATTGGGCTCCGCACTATACAACTGAATGTCAACAGCTCGTTTCCCTGGGCGATCATTGCATACTTTTCAATCGCCGGCGCAGCCCTCGCAGTATTCGGCCTGTTCCTATTCTGGTCCCGCAGAAAGAGACAGGTTTCATCATCAGTTCAGCAGGGCCCTCCCGAATCAGGAAAGAATCCTCCAGACCTACGGCGGCCGAAGCGGCCCTAACCCTGGACTTTTGCTTAGCTTCCAGTAGAGTCCTCTGCTCTTTCTCTACAGCTCGCCTGCGAGTCCGTGAGCCGACTGTGCGTTTTCAGTAGAAGTAGTGTTCGCCTATCGCTGCGCCTGCGATCGAGGAGAGAAACAACACGAACAAGGGTATTGGAAAGACCAGCTTGAAAATTACGCTGACCCATAAGGTGATCAGCAGAGAGTCGCCGGGGGGAGGGATCACGCCCGTCAATGCGGGGAGTATTGCTAGGATCAACAGTAAGCTCATCCCGATTGTCATCGCGAAGAAGTAGCTGAGAACCGCCTTGCCAAAGTCTATGCAGATCGCTCCCGCGGCAACGGATATTGCCATCAGAATCGCCAGGTCCCAGATCGTTGCAGTTCCCCGTTGAAAGATCGCCTGGGCGAAGACGCTAGTGATCGATACTGCCCACAGTACGACCAAGATTACATCTCGTCGACGTTCGGTCGCGAAGGCCCAGCCGAGAGCATTCGGATTCGTGTTAGAGTCCGCCTCCACTACTGGAAGGACCTTTCAGGTTGAGGAAGATTCCGGCACTGGTACAGCTTCCAGAATTCACCGTCGCGCTGCAGGAATACGCCAAGATGACTTCGGCGTAGGTGTCGAGAAAACTCGAGAGAAATAGACTCACTGCGTATTCGAATATGAACTGTGGCTTGGTACTATTAGTCTTGAGAAACTGCGTGACTCTGTAGGGACCATATCCTTCCCCTATGAATGGAATTGCAAATATTACATGGGTTCCAGGAGTCAGATCTCTCCTTGGGGGCGAGTAAGGTATCAGTCCTTGCGGAATCGTAACGTTTCCAGGCGCTCTGATGTCATCTGTGGCTGTCAGGTAAGTGACTGCCAGCCCGGAGTACGAGGATGGGCTTGTTATGTTGAAGACGACTATGGCGTTGAGAGAAGTATTTGTCGGGTTGAAATCGAAAGAAGATATTGTCAGGCCAAGCTGTTTGACTGCGGGATAGAACTGGTAATAGTCGTACGTGTATGGGATGGCCACTCCTGCAGACACCACTGTAGTAATAATGAGGGCGATTGTCAGAATATCTCGTCCCTCCACCTCCTGCAGTTTCACCAGAACACCTTGGAGAGTCGGGCTTGATAAGTGGAGATTAAGCTTCCCTCTTGAGAGACGTTCGATATCCCTAGCAACGAATCATGTGCCCAGCTCCGCGTTCGATTCCTTGTTGGTGAATTCATCAATGAGTGTACCTCGAACAACGACCCATCTGATCTTTCACGCGATGACTCCGGGTAACGCCTAGCGGAATCGGCTACTGTGTCAGGCCGTCTTCGAGTTCCAATTTGTGAATCTGGGGGCGAAAAACTTCACCTGCAAATTCGCGGAAATGTGGGAGAGAATCTCAAGACTCCCTCTACCCCTATTTTGACAATACGACTCGGATTGCGGGGGATAGGCATAAAACTGTCCGGTGCAGCTCTTTATCTAGAAACTTCTTTGAAACCTGCTTCTACGGCTGGTTCGCTTCGTCTTGAATAAGGATCAAGAGGAGAAGAACAAGAAGCGCTTCTACGATGTAGACAAGTTTCGTCAGGTTAATGCGGAGACTCAGCGCAAGGCGGGACGTTTCAGAAGAATTCTCGAGAGGGTAACAGGATCCTTCAGTTCAGCTCAGGGAGTCTTCATCGCAATATTGTTGCCCCCTCTGGTAATGTTCGGGTCGGTAATCGTGATCATCTACGGGCTGTACCTAGGGCCGCTCGTTTTCTTGGGTTTTGTTACGGCCGGTCTCGTTGGGCTGACCCTGCTCGTCGAGAAGAAATTTGGCGCCTCTGACCGCTTTGAAAGTCCTGATTTCTTGAAAAGGACTCTTGGTCAGGTTGTGGGATTCGCCCTCGCGCTTGGGCTGATCGTGTTGCTAGTGATGCTGGCCAAGCTACCATTTCACATCTAGCTATAGGTTGATTTTTGAAGCCCTTGTTTCCCTTTTTACACTTGAAGAATCCTCCCTTCCAGTTGCGTTCAGTCTGAGTCGTAGCGGATTTTTGTTTTCTTTCAGCTCAACTTATAACTTCATGATTTTATTTGAGGCCCCGTATCGCGCGGGTTTCACACACTATCTTTCATGTTGAAGCTCGGTTCTAGCCGAGCAATTACAAGGATTCCATCGCATTCCGCGAGTTGCTTTGGATATATGCGTCCGGCTTCTGGTAGCAAACTCTTATATCCAGTCCGGCGGTTAGCCACCCATCTCGCGAGTAGAACACCCGCGAGACTAGATAAAAAAGGAAAGAGTAGACCAAAAGTATGAGTTCGAAACTAAACCCTAGAAATCTGTTAATCCTCGCCGTCCTGCTAATTCTCGCCGGAGTTCCGACAGCGTTACTTGTCAGTTCACACTCAGGAAGTAACCACTCCCTAACCCCCTCACCCATCAAGCAACCTGTTACTGGGGATCCCCAGATTGGGATTGACTGTGGGCTTGGGGCTACCCAGGCGGTTCTGAACGGTACAGGCTATCCGGTAGCCAGTTCTGAAACTGGAGCGTTCCAGACTCTGCCGAACTGCACCTGGGTTGGCGATCTAGGAATTACTGCAGGGCTTGCTAATGACGGGACGAACGAGCCTCTGGTTACTGACCAGGATGAGACGTTCACCACTGTTAATCCAGCGATTGGTGGTGGTTTTACCGCTGATATCGTCTACTTGCAGAACGCTACTTCTACCGTGAACGGTTTTGACATCAGCGTTTCCTGGAACAAGAACGTTCTTCGTGCGGTCGAATTTGACCAGAGTGGTCTTCCTTGGTTTGCTCAGGGTCCGTTTACCGCCAGTGTGAGTGGTATTGATAACAAGGCTGGTGTTGCGCGCTTAGAGCAGGTTATTGGTCCTCAGTTGCCTGGGGATTTCGTTTTCTTCCGTATCCGTTTTGACGTTGTAGGGGTTGGTAATACTGCTCTTACGATTAGCAATGATCTGATTAGTAATCCTGGTGTTGTGGTTCACTCCCATGTTAGCGGTGCTTTTGATTCTGAGACTTTCTTTGATGCGGGTCATACGCTGAACTGGGTTGCTTCGTTTACTAATTCTACTCCGATTGTTCCTGGCTCTCCTAACTCCTTCACTGCGACTGTGACTGGTGGTGTCGGTGCCTTGTCTTTCGCGTGGCAGTTTGACAGTTCGAATACTGTTGCTTTCGTTTCTCAGGCTGCTGGTAATCCTGTTACGATTACGATTCCAACCGCGACACAGGTCGGCACCAGGATAACGTTGAGGGTCACTGACTCTGCGCCTACCGCGCCCAATGTTATCTTTCTTGTTCAGCGTCTAGGTCTGACTGTCAATGTGGGTGGGCCGCGGACTTTTGCGACTGGTGTGGCTCAGACTTTTCCGGGCACTTGGCTCGGCGGCTTCCCAACCTATACTGGTAACTGGAGGTTCTGCCCTGGAGCATTACCTTTGACTCCAAGTGTGGATTGTTCGACTCCCGCTCCAACAATCCCCGCCCAGTCTGGTCAGACAAATTCCCGCACAGTCACCTATACTAGGGCTGGAGTGTATACCAACACTCTGAAGATCACGGACACGGCTAACCCTGTGACAGGCGGCCCTAGCAGTGTGACCTATGTTTACCTTGTCAATGTGACCGGGACGCTCCAAGCTTACACTCTCACCCTGTCGTCTAACGCAACGACTGATGTGACTTTCAAGCCTGTCTTGTTCACCGTTTCAGCTGCCTATTCGTCTGGGTACACTCTTTCACTTCGTTCCGCGACGATCGCTGTCAAGTTCCTCTTTGGTGACGGGTCGTTTGCCCTCGCTACTATTACAATGGCTGGTGGTACGGCTAACAGCACGTCTGTCGTTCACAGCTATCTCTCCGGCGGTTCGCCCATTGTCCTCGTTACCGGACAAGAGTCTGGGTCTAACGCTATCTCTGCTATTCAGGAGGCATCTAACAGGATTACTGAGACGATTATTCCGCCTGTAATCCCTACTTTCACTTGGTCTCCCTTGTCCCCAACGGCGGGCCAGGTTGTTACCTTCACAGCCACAGCTACCGGCGGCACGTCACCCTACACCTTCGCGTGGAACTTCAATGACTCGAGCACAGGCACTGGCAACCCGATAACCCACACATTCGCCACTGGCGGCAAGTTCAACGTGACCGTGACAGCCACTGACTCTGGCACCACATTCCTCCAGCAGAAAGGCTCGACCACAATACAGGTTAACGTGGCCCCAGGAGGAGGAGGAGTAACTGCCGACTTTACGTTTACACCAACAGCACCAACCGTCGGGCAGTTAGTAACCTTCACCGCAACAGCTTCCGGCGGAACTGGGACGTTGACTTACAGCTGGAAGTTCGGTGACGGAGTAACAGGTTCCGGCGTATCGACTTCACACACTTACGGCACGAAGGGCACGTTCAACGTCGTTTTGAATGTTACAGACTCTTCTACCCCAGTCAAGTTCGCTGTAGCCACTCATGCCGTTACAGTAACACCACTGGCCCTCGTCGTCGCAATTGCAGGACCCACCACGGGTACTGTTGGTACAGCAGTAACTTTCACTGCTACTGGTTCAGGTGGTACGACAGCGTACACATTTGCCTGGACCGCCACCGGAGGGACTCCAGCTTCGGGTACGAGCGCTAGCTTCTCGACAACCTACTCTGTAAAGGGTAGCAAGACGGTTTCGGTGACGATTACCGATGCGAATGCTAGGACAGCCACGGCCTCGGCCACAGTCACGATTAATCCGTTGCCTCTTGCCGTATCGATTGCAGGTCCGACGACCGGAACTGTTGGAACTGCAGTTAGTTTCACTGCGACCGGTTCGGGTGGCACGACTGCTTACACGTTCGCCTGGACAGCAACAGGTGGTACACCTGCCAGTGGAACCGGTGCCAGCTTCAGTACAACTTACTCGGTGAAGGGATCGAAGACTGTCTCGGTTACCATTACTGACGCTAACGCTGCTACTGCAACGGCTTCCGCGACGGTAACCATAGCTGCGCTACCACTTGCGGTAACCATTGCAGGTCCAACCACTGGAACTGTTGGAACAGCAGTAAGCTTCACTGCGACAGGCTCCGGAGGAACAACAGCTTACACCTTCGCATGGACTGCTACAGGCGGCACGCCTGCCAGTGGTACAGGTGCAACCTTCTCCACAACATACTCTGTCAAAGGAACCAAAACTGTATCGGTTGCGATCACTGATGCTAACGCTGTAACAGCATCCAGATCCGCGACTGTAACGATCAATCCTCTAACTCTAGCCGTGTCGATTGCCGGTCCAACAACTGGTACAGTTGGTACAGCGGTCGCTTTCACTGCCACTGGCTCGGGCGGTACGACTGCCTACACATTCGCGTGGACAGCGACGGGTGGTACACCTGCAAGCGGTACCGGTGCAACCTTCTCCACAACCTACAGTGTCAAGGGATCAAAGACAGTATCCGTCACGATAACTGATGCTAATGCTGCTACTGCAACAGCATCTGCGACTGTCACAATCAATCCGCTCCCGCTAGCCGTGTCTATAGCGGGTCCAACGACCGGAACTGTTGGAACAGCTGTCAGCTTTACTGCTACTGGCTCGGGTGGCACGACAGCATACACGTTCGCCTGGACTGCGACTGGTGGGACCCCTGCTAGTGGAACCGGAGCAACCTTCTCCACAACCTACAGCGTCAAAGGTAGTAAGACGGTATCCGTCACCATAACTGATGCGAACGCCGCGACGGCGACCGCATCGGCCACTATCACGATCACTCCGCTGCCTCTTGCTGTCTCGATTGCGGGTCCAACAACTGGTACGGTTGGCACAGCAGTCGCATTCACTGCTACTGGTTCGGGTGGTACGACAGCGTACACGTTCGCTTGGACTGCTACGGGTGGTACACCTGCAAGCGGTACGGGCGCGACCTTCTCCACGACGTACAGCGTGAAAGGGACGAAAACAGTCTCGGTTACGATTACTGATGCGAACGCTGTGACAGCAACTTCTTCCGCGACAGTAACGATTGCCGCGTTGCCCCTGGCGGTTACCATCGCTGGTCCAACAACGGGCACAGTCGGTACAGCAGTTACTTTCACCGCCACTGGTTCTGGTGGTACGACCGCTTACACATTCGCATGGACTGCTACTGGTGGAACTCCTGCCAGTGGTACTGGTGCCAGCTTCTCAACCACATACAGTGTCAAGGGATCAAAGACGGTTTCGGTAACAATCACTGATGCTAACGCGGTAACAGCATCCAGATCCGCGACTGTAACTATCAATCCGTTGCCTCTAGCCGTGTCGATTGCAGGTCCGACCACTGGAACTGTTGGAACTGCGGTTAGTTTCACTGCTACTGGTTCGGGTGGTACGACAGCATACACCTTCGCCTGGACAGCGACCGGCGGAACTCCTGCCAGTGGTACCGGAGCGACCTTCTCGACAACTTACAGTGTCAAGGGAACGAAGACCGTATCAGTAACGATCACTGATGCAAACGCAGCTACTGCAACGTCCTCCGCTACAGTAACAATTGCCGCGTTGCCTCTTGCGGTTTCGATTGCCGGTCCGACAACTGGTACAGTCGGCACTGCGGTAACATTCACAGCCACAGGCTCTGGAGGTACGCCTGCTTACACGTTCGCCTGGACTGCGACAGGTGGTACACCTGCCAGTGGTACAGGTGCTAGCTTCTCTACAACCTACTCCGTCAAAGGAACCAAGACCGTTTCGGTAACGATCACCGACGCGAACGCGGTCACTGCAACAAGCTCTGCTACCGTCACGATCAATCCACTGCCTCTTGCAGTATCGATTGCTGGTCCGACAACTGGTACAGTCGGCACTGCGGTAACATTCACCGCGACAGGCTCTGGAGGGACAACAGCGTACACCTTCGCCTGGACTGCTACTGGTGGAACTCCAGCTTCTGGTACAGGTGCAAGCTTCTCTACAACCTACTCCGTCAAAGGAACCAAGACCGTTTCGGTAACGATTACTGACGCGAACGCAGCCACCGCTACTGCATCTGCGACCGTTACGATCAACCCACTGCCCTTAGCAGTCTCTATCGCCGGTCCAACAACGGGCACAGTCGGCACAGCTGTAACTTTCACTGCGACAGGCTCTGGCGGGACGACTGCCTACACGTTCGCTTGGACAGCAACTGGTGGAACGCCAGCATCGGGAACCGGTGCCAGCTTCTCCACGACTTACTCGGTCAAGGGGTCGAAGACAGTATCGGTAACAATCACTGATGCTAACGCTGCTTCGGCAACGGCTTCGGCCACTGTAACCATTGCGGCGCTACCACTAGCCGTCAGCATTGCAGGTCCGACTACTGGAACTGTTGGAACAGCTGTCAGCTTTACTGCTACTGGCTCGGGTGGCACGACAGCATACACGTTCGCCTGGACTGCGACAGGTGGAACTCCTGCAAGCGGTACTGGCGCTAGCTTCTCGACTACATACAGTGTCAAAGGCACGAAGACCGTATCGGTTACAATTACTGATGCTAATGCTGTAACGGCATCATCATCCGTGACGGTAACGATTGCCGCGTTGCCCCTGGCAGTCACCATCGCTGGTCCAACAACGGGCACAGTCGGTACAGCAGTCACATTCACCGCGACAGGATCGGGTGGTACGACTGCCTACACCTTCGCTTGGACGGCGACCGGTGGAACTCCTGCCAGTGGTACTGGTGCCAGCTTCTCAACCACATACAGTGTCAAGGGATCAAAGACGGTATCGGTAACAATCACTGACGCTAACGCGGTAACAGCAACCAGATCCGCAACGGTCACGATTGCCGCACTGCCTCTTGCTGTCTCGATTGCGGGTCCAACCACTGGCACAGTAGGCACTGCCGTCACTTTCACGGCCACGGGCTCCGGTGGTACAACTGCGTACACCTTCGCTTGGACTGCTACGGGTGGGACACCTGCTAGTGGCACTGGTGCTAGCTTCTCTACCACGTACTCCGTGAAGGGAACTAAGACCGTATCCGTGACGATCACCGATGCGAACGCGGTCACCGCGACTGCGTCTGCAACTGTTACGATCAATCCGTTGCCTCTTGCCGTTTCCATAGCTGGTCCGACAACTGGAACAGTTGGAACTGCAGTAACATTCACTGCCACTGGGTCGGGTGGTACGACTGCCTACACATTTGCCTGGACAGCGACAGGCGGTACACCTGCAAGCGGTACCGGTGCAAGCTTCTCGACTACGTACTCTGTCAAGGGATCCAAGACTGTCTCTGTGACGATAACAGATGCTAACGCTGCTACTGCAACAGCGTCTGCAACGGTCACGATCGCTGCATTGCCACTAGCAGTCACTATCGCAGGTCCAACTACAGGAACGGTTGGAACAGCGGTAAGCTTCACTGCTACTGGTTCAGGCGGTACTACAGCCTACACGTTCGCCTGGACTGCTACGGGTGGTACACCTGCGTCAGGTACTGGTGCGACCTTTTCGACGACATACTCTGTAAAAGGAACAAAGACGGTGTCGGTTACAATCACTGATGCTAACGCAGTTACAGCGACATCATCCGCGACGGTAACGATTGCCGCGCTGCCGCTAACCGCTGATTACACCTTCACGCCCACATCTCCACTCGTCGGACAGGCGGTAACCTTCACGGCCACAGCGACCGGTGGAACAACCGCGTACACGTTCGCATGGAAGTTCAACGACACCACCACTGGAACGGGTAACCCTGTTACTCACGCGTTCTCCGCCAAAGGTAGATTCAATGTAACCTTGACAGTCACTGACGCCAACGCTCAGACCTTCAGCATAACTCACATGGTAACCGTAGGCGGTCTGGTTGTCGACTTCACTTCTTCACCTGCAGCCCCGGCTGTGGGACAGACTGTTACTTTCACCGCGACCGTCACGGGAGGAGTAGCCCCATTCACATTCAGCTGGAACTTCGGCGACGGTAGCCCAGCCGGATCCGGAAACCCTGCAACCCACGTTTACGCGACGAAGGGAACCAAAACAGTCACCCTCACCGTGACTGATTCCGCAGCCCCAGCCAACACCGGCAGCGCCCTTCACACAGTCACCCTCTCACCGTTGGCTCTTACCGTCACTATCAGCGGGCCCACAACTGGAACCGTTGGATCAGCGGTCGCATTCACTGCTACGGGTTCAGGCGGTACTACAGCCTACACGTTCGCCTGGACTGCTACGGGTGGTACACCTGCAAGTGGTACCGGTCCAAGCTTCAGTACAACTTACTCCGTGAAAGGAACGAAGACAGTCTCGGTGACCATCACCGACGCTAACGCTGTAACAGCAACCAGATCCGCAACGGTCACGATTGCTGCACTGCCTCTTGCTGTCTCGATTGCCGGTCCTGCAACTGGAACTGTAGGAACAGCAGTCACATTCACTGCGACAGGGTCGGGTGGAACAACAGCCTACACATTTGCCTGGACTGCTACTGGCGGTACGCCTGCAAGCGGTACCGGTGCAAGCTTCAGCACAACCTACTCAGCAAAGGGAACGAAGACAGTGTCGGTTACGATTACTGATGCGAACGCCGTCACAGCAACAGCATCTGCGACTGTAACTATCAATCCGTTGCCTCTGGCAGTCTCGATCGCGGGTCCAGCGACTGGCACGGTTGGAACAGCTGTTACCTTCACTGCTACGGGCTCTGGAGGTACGACAGCCTACACGTTCGCCTGGACTGCAACGGGTGGAACTCCAGCGTCGGGTACTGGTGCAAGCTTCTCTACCACGTACAGTGTAAAGGGTAGCAAGACGGTCTCCGTCACGATAACTGATGCTAACGCTGCTACTGCGACTGCATCTGCGACAATTTCTATATCCACAACGTTGCCAAGTGTGACAATTGCAGGTCCTGCAACCGGAACCGTTGGTACAGCGGTAACATTCACCGCAACAGGTAGTGGCGGAACTACACCGTACACATTTGCCTGGACTGCTACCGGTGGTACACCTGCTAGCGGTACTGGTGCTAGCTTCTCAACCACATACAGTGTCAAGGGATCCAAGACTGTATCCGTCACGTTAACCGATGCTAACGGTGCAACAGCGACTGCGTCTGCAACCGTCGCAATTAATGCTCTGCCTCTTGCCGTCTCCATAGCTGGTCCGACAACTGGAACAGTTGGAACTGCAGTAACATTCACGGCCACAGGCTCTGGAGGTTCAACAGCGTACACATTTGCCTGGACAGCGACAGGCGGTACACCTGCAAGCGGTACCGGTGCAAGCTTCTCGACTACGTACTCTGTCAAGGGATCCAAGACTGTCTCTGTGACGATAACAGATGCTAACGCTGCTACAGCGACCGCATCTGCGACCATAACTATCAACCCGTTGCCTCTTGCCGTATCCATCGCCGGTCCAGCCACTGGCACAGTAGGGACGGCAGTTACATTCACGGCCACTGGGTCGGGCGGTACGACAGCCTACACATTCGCCTGGACAGCAACCGGTGGAACTCCAGCCAGCGGTACTGGTGCTAGTTTCAGTACAACCTACTCAGTGAAAGGATCCAAGACAGTCTCAGTCACGATTACTGATGCCAATGCGGCTACAGCATCTGCATCTGCAACAATCTCAATATCCTCAACGCTGCCAAGTGTAACAATTGCTGGTCCGACAACAGGAACAGCAGGCACAGCGGTCACCTTCACTGCCACTGGCTCGGGCGGTACGACTGCCTACACATTCGCCTGGACTGCGACAGGTGGTACACCTGCCAGTGGTACAGGTGCTAGCTTCTCGACAACCTACAGTGTCAAGGGAACCAAGACCGTATCAGTAACACTCACTGACGCCAACGCGGCCACTGCAACCGCTTCCGCGACGATAACCATTGCACCAGCATCGCCGTTAGCCGTTACGGTTAGCGGACCAACAACCGGAACAGTTGGCACAGCGGTAACATTTACTGCAACAGGCAGTGGCGGAACCTCACCGTACACATTTGCCTGGACTGCAACTGGTGGAACACCCGCTAGCGGCACAGGTGCTAGCTTCTCCACAACCTACAGCGTCAAAGGTAGCAAGACTGTATCCGTCACCATAACCGATGCTAACACCGCTACTGCGACAGCCTCGGCGACGGTGGCCATCTCAGCGCTTCCATTGTCAGTCTCTATTGCCGGCCCAACTTCGGGCTCTTCCGGATCGCCGGTCACTTTCACCGCGACAGCAACTGGGGGAACATCACCATACACGTTCGCTTGGACAGCAACTGGTGGTAGCCCCGCATCCGGCACAGGCGCGAGCTTCACGACTACTTACACAGTAACGACAACCACGACATTCACGGTCAGCGTCACTGCGACTGACGGTAACGCGGTCACAGCATCTGCATCAGCAAGCATCACCATTAGCCCAACTATCGTACCTCCAACGGTAACTATCAGCTGCCCCGCAACAGGCACCGTCAATACCGCCGTAACCTGCACAGCAACGGGATCCGGTGGCCTTACGCCGTACTCGTTCGCATGGACTGCGACCGGTGGCACTCCTGCCAGCGGCTCAGGTGCCAGCTTCTCTACAACCTACAGCGTTAAAGGAACCAAGACGATAAGCGCCATCCTTACTGATAGCGAGTCCCCGGCGAAAACCGCCACTGCATCAGCGAGCGTCATGATCTCGCCTCTAGCTCTAGCAGTGACTGTAAGCGGTCCAACCACTGGTACAGTGGGTACGGCAGTAACATTCGCTGCCATTGGTTCGGGCGGTACGACACCGTACACATTCGCCTGGACTGCGACTGGAGGAACTCCGGCAAGTGGTACTGGTGCAAGCTTCAGCACAACGTACTCCGTAAAGGGAACGAAGACCGTCTCGGTAACAATTACTGATGGCAACGCAGTTAGAGCAACGGCCTCGGCAACCATAACGATCAATCCTCTACCTCTAGCCGTGTCGATCGCCGGTCCAACAACCGGCACAGTGGGCACAGCAGTCACATTCACAGCCACAGGCTCTGGAGGCACAACAGCCTACACGTTCGCCTGGACAGCAACCGGTGGAACCCCAGCGTCGGGAACCGGCGCGAGCTTCAGTACAACCTACTCCGTCAAGGGAGCCAAGACAGTATCGGTTACGATCACTGACGCTAATACTGCTACTTCAACAGCGTCTGCGACAATTTCAATCTCCACAACGCTCCTGGGAGTAACCGTTACAGGTCCTACGACGGGTACTGCCGGCACAGCGGTCACCTTCACAGCCACTGCAACAGGTGGTACGAGCCCGTTCACCTTCGCCTGGACAGCAACAGGTGGCACTCCCGCAAGCGGCTCCGGCGCCAGCTTCTCTACAACTTACTCCGTCAAAGGAACAAAGACAGTATCAGTGACAGTCACTGATGCGAACACGGCCACTGCAACCGCTTCCGCGACGATAACCATTGCACCAGCATCGCCGTTAGCCGTTACGGTTAGCGGACCAACAGCCGCAATGGTCGGCACAATGGTAACATTCACCGCGACAGGCTCTGGAGGCACAACACCCTACACCTTCGCATGGACAGCGAACGGCGGAACACCATCATCGGGCACTGGGACCAGCTTCAGCACTACATACAATGTCAAGGGAACCTACTCCGTCATGGTAACAGTCACTGACGGTAACGCGAACACCGCCACGATGTCCGCTAGCATAACGATTGCACCGTTCCCATTGACCATTGCGCTCCTTGAGCCAACAACCGGCGGCGTAGGCCAAGTGCTATCGTTCATAGCTCAAGCATCCGGAGGCACAGCACCATACACGTTCGCGTGGACTGCACCCGGCGGAACACCACCCACAGGCACAGGATCCAACTTCAGCGTATCATACGCTGTCAAAGGAACCTACGTCGTCACGGCAAGAGTCACCGACGGCAATTCGAACACAGCGACCGCTAGCGTAACTCTCACAATCGCACCACTCGCTCTGACCGCGAGCTTCACCTTCACCCCGACATCGCCAACCAACGGAACAGCAGTCACCTTCACCGCAAGCGCATCAGGCGGGACCGGACCGTACTCTTTCGCGTGGATTTTCGGCGACGGCGCTACAGGCACCGGTAGCCCAGTAAGCCACACATACTTGGTCGCTGGCAACTTTACCGTCATCCTCACTACCACCGACGCGAACGCAGCAAAGGTGAACGCATCCCGGACTGTCCAGGTCACACTAAGCGTAGGCGTTCCAATCTCAGCCGTCGACTTCCAACCCACCCACACGATCGTCGGGGACACAACTTTCGTCTCACAAGTCACAGGCGGAACCGCACCGTTCAGCTGCATGTGGAGCTTCGGCGACAGTACGCCGGCCCAGACCGGATGCCTACCAGTGCATACATACACGGCATCAGGATCCTACAGCGTCACTCTGACAGTCACCGACAGCAGAGGCTCAATGGGCACCAAGACCAAAATGGTCACAGTTGACCCAGCACCATTGCTCACCAAGAAGATCAAGTGGCAAGACATAGTCGACTTTAGCCACGCAGAACTCTTCCGAACAACAGTCAACAACCCAAGCAGCTTCACCATCACCGCAACACTGTCCATCAACATATTCTCCAGCTCCGGTGGACTGGTCGCGAAGATCTCGAGCACCGTAACCCTTGCACCCGGCGCAAGCACGCAGATCAGCCTCTCCTGGTCGGAGCCAGCTATAGCGGCGGATTACAGCTTCATCGCGAACGTAAACTACAGCGCCTCTCTCGGAACGTTCAACGGCACTCCAATGATGGTGACAGGCACAGCAGGCACGGGTTCCGGGAACTTCGAAGTCATACCTACCGCGCACGGCTAAGGAACAGCTTACGGTCCACCCAATTTTCCCCATTTTTTTCGGGGTACTAATCCTCATCCTCAATGGGAGCTTGCATAACTAAGAATGCCAGCGCGACGAAGAATTGCCATCATCATCATCATCATCCTGCTGGCTTGCTCACTGGTCGAAGTACTCGTCCCACTCACACCCCTAGCCTCATCGACCAGCTCAACCTGGTCCGCTCCCCAGAGGTTTACAACAACCACCAACTTGCAAGAGCAACCCAGGATCATTGAGACAATGGACGGACGAGTATGGCTCTTCTGGGCCGCTTTCGACGTCAACAACCCTAACTCATACCCTCACATACACTATGAGGTCTACAACTGGTCAGCCTGGTCCTCCGACACTGTGCTTGTTGCCAGCCCCGATCCTAAGCAGGACGTCGCTCCGTCCGTAGCCCAGCTGAAGAACGGTACGGCGATCCTTGCATTTTCCTCGAACAGGGGAGGAAGCTTCAACATCTATCTGAAACGGTACAACCCTGCAACTGGATGGTCTCAGGACGCCCAAATTACCACAGACACCGACAGTGACATGGTCACCAGCCTTCTCGTCACCAATGACGGTAAACTATGGGTCTTCTGGGACCGCACATATTCGACCGGAAGCCGGAGCATCTTCGTAAAAACATACAACGGAGCGACTTGGAGTGGTGAAACAGCTATCGCAACAAACACCTACCAGAACAGTACCCCTTCGGCGTACCAGATGACCGACGGAAAGATCTGGGTTGTATGGTCTAAAGCGCTAGACCAGGCATTCACGCAAGTCTACATTTACTATCGCACCACCCCCGACGGCGTCAACTGGACTACAGAGGCTGCTTTGACATCCTCCAGCTACAGCGATCGTTATCCGACCCTCATGCAGGACACCGCCAACACGACATGGCTGGTCTGGAACAGAAGACTGCCCATCTCTGGGACTACATTCTTCCAGAATGATCTATTCTACAAGACCTCAACAAACAATCCAGTGCTCGCGCATGATCTAGCCGTGACCAGCGTTTCTGTCTCCCCCACATTGCTCAGGATGGGCCAGCCGGTCACCATCACAGTGACTGTACAGAACCTCGGCAACTTCACCGAGAACTTCACCGTCAACCTGGTGGCGACCAATTCTTCTACGTGGAATGTCGGCTCGAAGAGCACGATCGTCACTCCTGGATCCCTTGCTACGGTGAGCTTTGTCTCAAGCAACTTCACCTCCAAGCCTGGCAAATACTTGTTCACCGCTAGCGTTCCAGGAGTCCCCGGGGAGATTCCAATCCTCCAAGTTGACAACACACGATCTTCAGCTGGAAAGGCGTGGCTTGTACCGCCAGGTGATGTAGACTTCAACGGTAAGGTCAACCTCTTCGACCTAGCTACCGTTGACCACTATTACGGACTTACATGTGCAAGTCCGGGCTGGTATCCGTTTGCGGATCTCGATTATAATTGCCGGATCAACCTTTTCGATCTAGCCATATGCGATTTCTGGGTCGGCACGATCACTTAGCCTCCAAGCTAGTCCATTGCAACCTACCTACCGAGCAAGGTCCAGAACCGGCACCATGGTGGACTGGGGACATCCGAATATACTCTCAGGTTGCACCATCAATCCGCTTATCCCATGAGGATGCAAGTTTTTATCATCTAGCAGCAGTTGCCAAAGGCTGAGAAACAGATATGTATCGTCGAGTTTTCGCCAAGAAATTCGCCCTGTTAGGGATTATCCTAGTCCTTCTTGCAATCGGAGGGGTTTTGACTGCAAGCCACAATGCTTTGCCCAGCTCATCTTCCGCCCCGAAAGCGACCAAACAACCTGTTCCCTCAGGGGATCCGCAGATTGGTATTGACTGTGGGCTTGGCGCTTCCCAGGCGGTTGTGAACGGTACGGGTTACCCGGTCGCTAGCTCTGAGACTGGGGCCTTCCAGACTCTGCCGAACTGCACCTGGATCGGCGATCTCGGAAACTATGTGGGTACTCCTGATGGAACGAACGAGCCCTTGGTGACGGACCAGGATGAAACGTTCACTACCGTTAACACCGTTATTGGTGGTGGATTTACTGTTGATATCGTCTATCTTCAAAACGCTACGTCAACCGTGAACGGTTTCGACATTACTGTTTCCTGGAACACGAATGTTCTTCGGGCTGTTGAGTTTGACCAGAGTGGTCTTCCCTGGTTTGCTCAGGGTCCGTTTACCGCGAGTGTGAGTGGTATCGATAACAAGGCTGGCACTGCGCGTCTGGAGCAGGTTATTGGTCCACAGTTGCCTGGGGATTTCGTTTTCTTCCGTATCCGTTTTGATGTTGTCGGTGTTGGTACTTCGGGTCTGACTATACTCAACGATCTTATTAGTAATCCTGGTGTGGTTGTTCACGGTCATGTCAGTGGTGCTTTTGATTCTGAGACTTTCTTCGACTCGGGTCATACGCTGAACTGGGTTGCTTCCTTGTCCTATGCGTGGCAGTTTGACGGCACGACCAACGCTGCGTTTGTTTCTGAGGCTGCTGGTAATCCTGTCACGATTACAATTCCTACTGCAACACAGACCGGTACTAAGATAATTCTCAGGGTCACCGACTCCGCGACGCCCACGCCCAACGTTATCTTCGTTGTCCTGCATCTTAGTCTGACTGTCAACGTTCTTGGCCTGCGAACTTTCGCCACGGGTGCACCTCAAACTTTCACAGGCGCCTGGCTCGGAGGGTTCCCTCCATATACTGGTAACTGGAGGTTCTGTCCTGGAGTATTACCTACGGTCGCTAGTGTTGATTGTACGACTCCCGCTCCAACAATCGCTTCGCAACCGGGTCAGACGAATCCTCGAACGGTTACCTATACTAGGGCTGGTGTTTACACTAACACTCTGAAGATTACGGATACTGCTTCTCCGGTCTTGGGTAGCGCTTCTTCGGTGACTTATACTTACTTTGTGAACGTTACCGGGGCTCTCCAAGCTTACACTCTAACTCTGTCGTCAAATGCTACCACTGATGTGACCTTCAAGCCCGTCCTATTTACCGTTACAGCGGCCTATTCTTCAGGCTACACTCCGTCGCTTCGTTCTTCGACGATCGCTGTCAGATTTCTCTTCGGTGACGGCTCTTTTGCTCTTTCAACAATCACGATGGCTACGGGCGGTGCTAACACCACGTCTGTCACTCACAGTTATCTCTCCGGTGGTTCTCCTATTGCCTTTGTCACTGGACAGGAGTCCGCGGCCTCGGCTATCTCTGCTATTCAGGAGGCGTCTAACCGGATTACTGAGACGATTATTCCACCCGTAATTCCTAGCTTCACTTGGAATCCCCCGTCCCCGACAGCAGGTCAGACTGTCACTTTCACAGCGACCGGCACGGGCGGGACCTCCCCCTATACGTTCAGCTGGGACTTCAACGATTCGAGCACGGGCGCAGGGAACCCCGTCACCCACGTATTCGCCACTGCGGGCAAGTTCAACGTGACCGTGGCAGCCACTGACTCTGGCACCACGTTCCTCCAGCAGATCGGCAAGACCACAATACAGGTTCAAGTTGGCCCTGCCACCGGAATAACCGCCGACTTTACCTTCTCGCCAACCTCGCCCACCGTTGGGCAGGCAGTGACATTCACTGCGACAGCTAGCGGTGGGAGTGGGCCTTTGACTTACAGCTGGAAGTTCGGTGACGGCACGACCGGTACGGGCACTTCGATTATGCACACTTACAACGCGAAGGGTTCGTTCAGCGTCGTCTTGAACGTTACAGACTCTTCTACCCCCGTCAAGTTTGCAGTCGCCACTCACACTGCTACTGTAACGCCGTTGGCCCTAGTTGTTGGTATTACCGGGCCTACAACGGGTACCGTTGGTACAGCTGTAACTTTCACCGCAGCAGCCTCAGGCGGTACAACGGCTTACTCGTTCGCCTGGACTGCCACCGGAGGTACTCCAGCTTCAGGTACAGGCGCGAGTTTCTCGACAACGTACAATGTGAAAGGCACACGCACTGTCTCGGTAATTGTCACGGACGCCAATGCTAAGACGGCATCAGCCTCCGCTACAATCACCATTGCACCTCTTACTCTGGGAGTAACAATTGCGGGTCCAACCACGGGCTCTTCCGGAACGGCGGTCACTTTCACCGCGACGGTGACGGGAGGAACAACACCGTACTCTTTCGCCTGGACAGCAACAGGTGGCAGCCCGGCATCCGGTACTGGCGTGAGCTTCACAACTACATACACGGTAACGACAACGACAACTTTCACAGTCAGCGTCACCGCCACCGATGGTAACGCGGCTACAGCAACTGCTTCGACGACCATCAGCATTAGCCCAACTATTGTCGCGCCGACGGTAACTATGAGCTGCCCTGCAACTGGGACAGTCGGTAGCGCTGTCGCCTGCACCGCGACGGGATCGGGCGGCGTTACGCCTTACTCGTTCGCTTGGACTGCTACTGGTGGAACTCCTGCTGGCGGTTCTGGTGCTAGCTTCTCGACGACCTACAGTGTCAAGGGAAGCAAGACGATAAACGTCGTCCTCACTGACAGTGAGTCTCCAGCAAAGATCGCCACTGCATCAGCAAGTGTCACGATCTCGCCTCTAGCTCTAGCAGTGACCATTGCGGGTCCAACAACTGGTACAGTCGGCACGGCAGTTACTTTCACAGCCACAGGGTCGGGTGGTACAACCGCTTACACGTTTGCCTGGACAGCAACAGGCGGAACACCTGCCAGCGGTACCGGTGCAACCTTCTCTACCACATACTCCGTTAAAGGTAGCAAGACGGTCTCGGTAACGATCACTGATGCTAACGCAGCTACAGCGATAGCATCCGCGACGGTAACGATTGCCGCATTGCCACTGGCAGTCACCATTGCCGGTCCAACAACGGGCACAGTGGGTGCAGCCGTCACATTCACGGCGACAGGCTCAGGCGGGACAACATCCTACACGTTTGCATGGACTGCTACAGGTGGGACACCTGCTAGCGGTACTGGTGTTAGCATCTCTACGACTTACAGCGTCAAGGGGTCAAAGACAATATCAGTCACGATCACCGACGCGAACGCGGTCACTGCAACAGCATCTGCAACAGTTACAATCAATCCATTGCCACTTGCTGTCTCGATAGCAGGTCCGACAACTGGAACCGTTGGAACTGCGGTTAGTTTCACGGCGACCGGTTCAGGTGGTACAACCGCTTACACGTTTGCCTGGACAACAACAGGTGGTACACCTGCCAGTGGAACTGGTACCACCTTTTCCACAACCTACAGCGTGAAAGGGACGAAGACAGTCTCAGTTACAATTACGGATGCTAATGCCGCTACTGCGACCGCATCTGCGACGATAACCATCAACCCATTGTCCTTGGCGGTCTCGATTGCCGGCCCGACGACCGGAACGGTCGGAACAGCGGTCGCCTTCACTGCTACAGGCTCCGGAGGGACAACGGCATACGCGTTCGCCTGGACTGCTACTGGTGGAACTCCTGCCAGTGGTACTGGTGCAAGTTTCTCGACAACCTACAGTGTCAAGGGAACAAAGACCGTTTCAGTAATAATCACTGACGCTAACGCTGTTACTGCAACAGCATCTGCAACCATTACGATCAATCCGCTCACACTAGCGACGGACTTTAGCTGGAACCCGACCGTAGTCACACCAGGAAGCCCGACAACGTTCACTGCAACACCATCAGGCGGCACGACACCATACACGTTTGTCTGGAACTTCGGCGACGGCTCCGCAACCGGAACGACTAACCCCGTCACACACACTTATGCAACCGCCGGACCATTCACCGTAACTCTAACCGTAACAGACGGGAACGCGAAGACCGCTACTGCAACTCACACGGTCGGTGGAACGCTCACAGTAACTGTTTCCGGCCCAATAACAGGCACAGCAGGCACTGCGGTAACGTTCACTGCAGCCTGCGCTGGCGGAACACCGCCATGCACTTTCACCTGGTCAGCAACGGGCGGTACTCCATCATCCGGGTCGGGAGCAATTTTCACGACAACATACGGCGTCAAGGGAACTTACACGGTAACCGCGACCGGAACGGATTCCGCGATTCCGGCCAATGTCGCAAGCGGATCAGCCTCCATAACGATCGCCCCTCTCGCTCTGGCAGCATTGATTAGTGGCCCTAGTACGGGTACGGTCGGAATTGCTGTGACCTTTACGGCAGGCGCGACCGGTGGAACAACGGCCTACTCGTTCAGCTGGGCAGCAACCGGTGGCACGCCGGCCTCGGGAACTGGAGCTAGCTTCTCTACGACATACTCTGTAAAGGGATCTTACACAGTCACATTGACCGCGTCCGACGCTAACGGAAAGACTGCAACAACGTCTGCCAGCATCACTATCGCACCTCTCGCCCTTGCCGTTACGATTAGCGGGCCAGCGTCGACTCCAATCAACACAGCCGTCACATTCACAGCGACAGGAACCGGTGGAACTGCGCCCTACTCGTTCTCGTGGACCGCCACAGGCGGCAACCCAGCAAGCGGTACTGGTTCCAGCTTCACCACAATGTATGCGGTCAAAGGATCATACACGGTATCCGTAACAGTCACTGATGGAAACGCTCAGACCGCAACCGCATCCAAGACGATCTCCGCATCCACAACTCCACCTGGAGTAACCATCGCCGGACCCACATCCGGCACAGTTGGAACTGCTGTCACTTTCACTGCAACCGGCTCGGGTGGTACGACACCGTACACATTTGCCTGGACTGCAACTAGTGGCAGCCCCGCTTCGGGCACAGGTGCGAGCTTCACTACAACTTACAATGTAAAGGGAACCTACACCGTATCGGTGACCGTTACAGACGGTAATGCGGCAACAGCTACAAGCAGCGCAACGATCACCATTGCACCTCTTGCTCTGGGGGTAACTATTGCGGGTCCAACGACAGGAACTGTCGGAGCTGCAGTCACCTTTACCGCGACAGGTTCAGGCGGTACGACAGCCTACTCATTCGCCTGGACAGCAACCGGTGGAGCTCCAGCTTCAGGTACAAGTGCAAGCTTCACCACCATATACAATACCAAAGGCAGCTACACTATCTCGGTCACCGTAACTGACGCCAACGCTAAGACCGCGACAGCGTCCGCGAGCATCACAGTTGCACCGCTTGCTCTAGGGGTTACAATCGCGGGACCAACGACTGGAACAGTTGGCACTGCTGTAACTTTCACTGCAACGGGATCAGGGGGTACGACTGCTTACTCGTTTGCTTGGACAGCGACAGGCGGAAGCCCGTCGAGCGGAACAGGTCCCAGCTTCACCACTACATACAACATAGCAAATCTCTACATGGTTAGTGTAACAGTTACCGATGCTAACGCCCAGACCGCTACTGCCTCTACAACTATCACTATCAATTCGTTGAACCTAGCAGTATCTATTGCGGGTCCAACCACAGGCATCGTTGGAAGCGCTGTGACGTTCACTGCAGCCGGCTCCGGTGGTACAACTCCCTATTCGTTCGCATGGACAGCAACCGGCGGAACTCCATCATCTGGATCAACCTCCAGCTTTTCGACGACATACAATGTCAAGGGAACATACACAGTGTCGGTAACAATCATGGACGCGGCCGCAACGACCGCAACAGCCTCCGCCAGCATCACAATCTCCGCACTCCCCTTGATGGTCACCGTTACCGGACCCACGACAGGAACAGTGGGAACCGCAATGTCCTTCACCGCAACAGGCTCAGGCGGCACAGCACCCTACACGTTTGCCTGGACAGCGACTGGTGGCACTCCATCGTCAGGAACAAGCGTCAGCTTCAGCACGACATACAATGCCAAAGGTGCATACACTGTCATGGTAACCGCCACTGACGTCAACGCGAAGACAGCCACAGCCTCGGCAACCATCACTATCAGCCCGTTAGCCCTGGCAGTTTCCATCGCAGGTCCAACCAGTGGAACAGCTGGAACTGCCGCAACCTTCACGGCTACAGGCTCCGGTGGCACAATGCCCTACGCGTTCAGCTGGACCGCAACAGGCGGTAACCCATCGTCTGGCACAAGCGCAAGCTTCTCCACAACTTACAACGTCAAGGGAACCTATACCGTATCCGTAACAGTCACAGACGGAAATGCGAACACTGCTACAGCGTCGGCCACCATCACAATCGCACCTCTCGCACTTGCCGTTACGATTAGTGGACCAGCGTCAACTCCGATCAATACGGCCGTCACATTCACCGCAACAGGAACAGGTGGAACTACCCCGTACACCTTCGCCTGGACCGCTACAGGCGGTAGCCCAGCCAGCGGTACTGGTGCCAGCTTCACCACAATGTACGCATCAGCAGGAACCTACACGGTCAGCGTCACAGTGACCGATGCGAACGCCCAGACGGCAACCGCATCAGAGACACTGACCGTGGGTGCGACAACACCTATTCTGCTGACCTTCCAGGGCTTCGACCTCGACGACTTTGACAATGGCGTCGGACAACTCCAGGTCCTCGTCAACGGCCATCTAGTGGTCGATATTCCTGCCGGACTCAACCGTCTCTCAGGCACAGGCGACTATGCGCCTTACCGCAGCACGTGGGTGAACTTTGGGCCCTTCGACATAACCGGCTTCGCAGTCTCAGGCCAGAACACCATCGTCTTCCTCAGCCCTCCACCCGGCCACTTTGGCCTGATCAAGAACGTCACGATAATCCAGGGCAACACAATACTGCTGCAGGTAGCGGGCTCCCGGTTCGTCTCCCTCTCCCACCCCGTCACCTTCACCTTCTCCATCCCTCCCCTTTTGATCACCTCTTTCACCGTATCCAGCACCACACCCTTGCAGGATCAGAGCGTAACCTTCACAGCCACATACACCGGCGGAACAGCACCTTTCACCTGCACCTTCAAGTTCGGGGATGACGAGTCCCAGACTGTTCCCGGGAACAACGGTAGCTGCAGCGTCACCCACGACTACGATGAGGCAGGCACGTTCAACGCTACAGTTCGGATTATTGGTGCCAGCACGAGTGATCGAGTCTCTGCCAAGCTCACCCTCACAGTCCAACCCGACCCACCTCCCACACCACTCTTACAACTAATCGCTGCCAGTCTCAGCCCTGACGACGACTAGCATCACCCAGGTGACCATAGCCGGGCTCACGTTCGAACTGACTCAACGTCACCAACGTGGACCTCCGCCCAAGTATCAGAAAACCAACTGCGCATTCGCACCTAGAAACGGCCCGAGAAGAATAACAAAATCTGCGATTTTTCCCTTAGAAACCGCGGTTGTTCCCTCATGGACACTATATAGCTAAGGAAGGGATATCACTTTCAAGAAGCAGGGGAATTCCGAACTAATCGTGTCCCGCAAACCTTTACCTTTCATACAACAATTTTTTTTCGCCGTAACTTTCTTTTCCGTAACTATTCTTTTTCTGTAACTATTTTTTTCTGCTAACTATTATGTGACCCCGGGGAGTGGCTGTTTTTCCGCGCCCCGCCCCTTCATGAACTAGAAGCATTCTTTGCGTCAATGCCTTTCTCAGCCACGTCCATCCTACCGCGCTTAGACCGTCGCCAAACATACACTCCGACTAGGACTAGGGCGAGACCCGCCCCAAGTCCAGCATACTCCAGCAACACGAACGGAAACCCGCTCCGGATTCGAACCAACGTCAAGCTCTGGCTAACCGTAGAGTTAGCAATCGTTATCGTCCTCTGCAAAGTCACGAAACCCTGAAGGGACACTTGCACGCGGTAAGAACCCGGCGGAAGACAGGGAAACACGACAGAACCGGTAGAATTGGATAGCTGGTTCAGCTTGTTCTGGCCCGCAGGCTGAGAAAGCGAGGTAACATTAGCACCGGAAACAGGACTCTTCGCATCATCAAAGACACGAACGATCAAGCCCCCATTGAACGAGATGATCGTGAGAAAGTCCGAGGCCGACTTGTTCGGCACCGAGCTATCATTGACTGTCATCGTCATGAAAAGTATTCCCCGCGCAGTATACGAGTGGGTCGTCTGGTTCTGTCCCGTCTGCACAGATCCATCGCCAAAGCTCCAGATGTACGTGTACGGTGGAGATCCACCCTGAGCAGTGCCATTGAAGTTGACCTGCAATGGTGACGGGACAGAGCAACCACTGAGGGGCTGGGCTGACACCGCAACCGACAAAACAGGCTGGCTTGTCGGTTTCATCAAAGGGTAGTAGTCGACCCCTGCCGGGCCGAATTGGGGAGAACAGGGCTGATTTCCGTTTGGACATGGCCATGGAATATTCGTGTCTCCGACTCCATCCCCGGCCACTCTTCCTCCGGTACCATCATCCAACCCATTATAGTCGCTCCAGAAGTTTCCCCTAGGGCTAGGAGCGCCGTTGTCCCAGGAATTCGAAGTCAAGTCCCCAGCTGTGACTCCCAAGACCTGACGGATGTTTCGAATAATATTGTTACCGTAGAACCTGTTTCCGGTGGAGCTATCCAAGAAGATACCAGTAGCACCGGTCGCGTTGTTGTCTACTATATTGTTCCCGACAACCAGGTTACCGTTCGACTTTCTGATCCAGAGACCGTTGAGACTGTTCTGAGTGATATTGTTCTGGGATACGGTATTTCCCCCGGAGCTATCCCAGAGGTCCAGCCCCGCTTGAGACTTCCCGATCAGGTTGTTCTTGAACTGGTTGCCCTGCGAGCCGGTCACATAGATACCTGCTGCGCTGTTTCCTGTTATCACATTTGTCTGGATTGTGTTGCTGAATCCTCCCTGGACGTTTATCCCGTATGTATCACCGGTGATCGTGTTTCCCCTGATGGTAACTGAGCTAGAATTGATCACACCGATACCGTCGGAGGCGCTGTTGGGCCGTGTAGCCATGATAGTGCTCCCGGTGATCGCGATGTTGTATGATGCTTGAACAGTTATCTCATCAGAAAAGTCGTTCGGATTCTTTATCGTAAGCTGAGAAATTGATACCCCGCTCGTCTGGTTGATCAAAATCCCATTTCCCGTTCCCGCATCATCGATGACAGACAAGCTTGCCGACACGCCCTCCAGTGTCAGACTCTTCGTAATCGTGACGTTTCCATAGTAAGTGCCAGCGTCGACGATGATCGTATCGCCCGGGTTCGCTGCATCCACTGCCGCCCGTATAGTCCCGTAATCCCGGACATGAATGATTACTGGCCCTGCCCTGGCGACATGGGACAATGGCGGAACCAACAATATGAAAATAGCGACGACTAATATTGCAACACTCAGCCTTCTCCGCGTCTCGCTCATCTTATCCATCCATCCTCACCAGTACGGCACGTGCAGGTTGTAGAACAGTCCAAGCAAATCACTGTAGGGGTTTGTACAAAAGGGAAAGAGCGGACTTCATATATTTGAGAAACATGCCACCTACTCCGATAGTAGCTGTCTCATCCCATAACAACACTCCCTTGCCCCGATCAAGAGCTTGTTTTGTATTCGCGATCGGCTGTGAGACAAGAGTCTATGCACTGAGACAGTACGCTCTGTATAACTACGGGTTTCCTCAGATACAAGGAGAGTTCTCGCACTCAGCAAGTCTTATATGTTATTTAGCGGATGCCATCTGTGAATAGCTTTGAATAGACACATATTCACACCAATTCTGCTAACCATACTAAGCGTCATGATCATTCTTCCCGAAGCACCGTCCGTGCTCGTTCACGCCCAGGGAACTCCCACCGTCTCAGTAACCCCTGCAAACGCGGCAGGCGACGTCAACCAAATACTCACCATCAGCATCATGGTAAGCGGAGTCGACAACCTCCAAGGCTACAACGTCGTATTCCAATACGATTCGAGTATCCTACAAGAGGTATCAGCGAACTTTGTCTCGTCACCAGACGTCTTCGCAGGCTTCTTTCCATTCGTCTCGGCCGCATACTGCTTCAACCCAACCTCGACATGCCAGTCTCGCCAAGTAATCGTAGGCGGCGGCACAGTCCCAGTCTCAGGCACAGCCCAAATCTTCTCAGTTAACTTCATGATCCTCACCGCCACACCAACGCTGCTCACGATCACAGAGGCCGAATTGACATCTCTCGACTCGAGCGGCAACGTGATCCCGATCATACCGGCAATCCAAAACGGAGTATTCCTAGTACCCCCCTCGCTCAGCTTCGTACTTCCAAACGCTCTCGCCACCCCGCGAGTTAGGCACCAATCGAATGGCCCACACGTCACCACACTCAACGCATTCATCATGATGGACACTAGCAACGCCCGCGCGGGCTTCGGAGGAGTACTCTTCGAGATAGTCGCGCCAGACGGCACGCCATACGAAGTCATGTCCAACATAGCCTTCATGTTCCCAGGCAACTCGACGACCGTCTTCGGCTCCTTCGACTTCACCGCAAACGGAAATGTCATAGGGACCTACCAACTGTCAGCAGTAATGCTCCGATGTCCAAGCGCAGACCCGGCTTCGTGCGTTAATGGGGCAAGTGCCACCGGGCACACCTTCACGCTAAAGCCGTAGTTCGAGAACTCAAACCGGACACCGGAAAACTCCTCCTTTTTTTTCATCGCCAGTCGAGGCTCAGGACAATGCCCGGCCACCGCAAACTACTCTCCATAGTGCTGCTGCTATCTTTACTCGACTTCAGCCTACTCGCAATCTCGACTATTGCCCCCGTGCAAGGCTTAGGCTTCTCGACAGCCCAACAAGTACCAATGGGAACAACACTCTCACCCGACACCAAGCTCAAGTTCGTGGACGTAGCACCACCCAACGCAACGACTCTCAAACTCGACCCTCGCATCAGGTACTTAGACCAAAACTCCAACAACCACTGGATTCCAGGGGACCCGGTCGCATACGACTCGGACAACGACAACGTCTCAAGGTCAATAGACCCTGTCATTGCTGGAACCCTCCCCATAGGGTCCCAGCTGAAGTTCGACCCTCTCATCAAATATGTTGACATAAGCAACAGCAGCGTTTGGCATACCGGCGACGCAGTAGTCTATGACACTAACAGCAATAATCTCTACACAGTGGGCAAACCAATGATCGCTGGGATGCCGGTTCCCGCTGGAACTCCTCTCACCCCGGATACTCACATCAAGTACATCGGCTCGCCAACCGGCTGGGCTCCAAGCAACCCGGTCGTATACGACAGCAGTAGCGCGGGAACATACAGTGCATCGCTCGACCCTCACATCATGTTCGTAGACGCAGGCAGCAATGGCCATTGGATTCCAAATGATTCCGTTATCTACCACTTCAACCTGTCAAACACCCTTTACGCAAGCGGAGATCTCGTCCTTTACGGGCAATTCCCTCTTGTGGGAACAACACTCCACTCAGATCTAAAAATGAAATTCGTTGACGCCAACAGAAACGGCGTATGGGATCAGGGAGAAGCCATCGTCTACGATAACAACGGGAACGGCCTAGTTCTTCTCGGAGAACCGATCATTGTCGCGGCGACTCCTCGCAGTCCCTCACCGCTAAATTCTGATTTGCGAATAAGATTCGTAGACAACAATGGCAATGGGATGTGGGCCCCAGGCGAGCCAGTAGTCTACGACAGCGTAGGGAAAGGATACTTCAACAACACCTTCGATCGGCTCATCAAATACTATGACGCCAACGGAAACGGCGTCTACGACGCAGGGATCGACACGGTCGTGTATGACAAGACGAATGCCGGCGTTTATGTTACCGGAGATCCCATAATTGCCGGGCCGACTCCCCCCTCGATTGACGCGACCCTCACCTCTGAGATCCACTTCCGCTTCGTCGATACGATTCTCGGAGGTCATTGGATCAATGGCGATCCCGTCGTGTACGATTCCAACTTTGACAACATCTATGAAACTGGCGAGCCTGTAATCGCAGGAGCTACGCCGATCAATGGCACCTTGCTCAGGGACCCTGTTATGTCATGCACCCCCCCAGCCACCTCATGCACGGTCCCAGCCATCGGGACCCCTCTGACGATAGACGCGAAGCTGAAATATGTTGAGACCGGAGGCGACAATGTCTGGAATACTGGAGAGGCAGTCGCATACGACGCCAACTCCGACAACATCTATAACGCTGGGGACATACTCATCATCGGAGTACTTCCCGCTCAGGGCACGCTTCTAAGCGAGCCTGTGATCGCAGGAGCTATCCCAGCTCTCGGCGTAGTCCTCCAGTCAGATGTGAAGCTGAAGTTCATCGACGTCAATGGAACGGGAGTCTGGAATCCCGGTGAGACCGTTGTTTACGATGGGAACGTTGTTTACGACCAGAACGCTCCGGTCATTTCCAATGGCGCTCCGGGAAGAGGGCTGTGGATAAACGGGGAAGTAGTTGTCTACGATACCCTCGGCAATTCGATTTACAACTCAACTGAACCTGTTGTGTACGGGACCGCACCCTTAGGCGGAACAAGACTCGGACGTGACCCCTTAATCAAGTTCGTAGACGCCAACAGCAACGGACACTGGGACCCTGGAGAAACAGTGGCCTACGACGCGAACAACAACAACATCTACGACTCAGGCGATACGCTGATTACGGGCCTAACGCCGGGCCTAAGCTTCTTCCAGTGGCCATCTCTTTCCCAGGACTCAGGGGGGCGAACCTGGCTCGCATGGAACGAGGTCCCTGCCGGATTCACAAAGAAACCGGTTATCTACCTAAAGACCTGGAATGGCTCCGCTTGGAGCCCGAAGCAGGCCGTAACATCAGGGTCCAGCACAGACAACCAGAATTTCATAACCGCCTTGTCAAACCGAACCATGATGATACTCTGGTCCTCAAATCAGACCGGACATCCCCAACTATTCTACAAGCTGTACTCAACTACTTCCAATCCAACGCCGACCATCGGCCCGATTCAGCTAACCTTCACCACTGGTACCAACGACCAATATCCTTCAGCAGTCCAGGATAGAAACGGGAGGATATGGGTTGTCTGGGCTCGGCAGACCTTCCAGCAACTTCAAAGCCAAATCTACTACAAATATTTCAACGGTTCCGCCTGGTCCTCCGATTTCCTCCT
>WNGK01000470.1_pt1 | contig 41643 bp, 39 predicted proteins | sample 5400601 | NCBI WGS metagenome assembly WNGK01 (sample SAMN13153376, study PRJNA577476) | soil metagenome | isolation source: 60 cm soil or saprolite under Garry oak tree replicate 1 | place: USA:California | collected 2016-06-15 | reverse complement strand
AGCAACTCGAGCTGGCTGCGTAACGATCGCTGGCCAGCGAAATCCGGTGTTTGTCATTCCGGGCGGAGCGCAGCGGAGTCGAGGGATCTCTGGATAACTCTGCGCTTGCGTCGACTGAATCGAGAGATGTCTCGACTTGGCGCGACATGACAATCTGAGCACGCAATTCGCGCGCGCGGTGCGAAATAACTGTATATGGCACGCGCAATCTGGAAAGGCAGTATCAGCTTCGGACTGGTTAACATTCCCATTGCTCTTTATCCCGCTACGCGGCGGGAAGAACTAAAATTTCGTCTATTGCGCAAGAGTGATTTGAGCCCCGTGAACTACAAGCGTGTCGCTGAAAAAGACGGCAAGGAAGTTCCCTGGGACCAGATCGTGAAGGGTTACGAGTACGAGAAAGGCAGATACGTTGTGCTCAAGGACGAAGATTTCGAGCGTGTGGATTTAGAGGCCACTCAAACGGTGGACATTCAAGACTTCGTCGATCAGGAAGAGATCGATCCGATGTTCTTCTACAAGCCCTACTACCTTGAGCCGCAAAAAGGAGGCGACAAAGCTTATGCGCTGCTGCGGGATGCGTTAAAAGACAGCAACAAAGTCGGCATCGCCAAGGTAGTGATCAAAACGCGTCAGTATCTTGCCGGCGTCAAACCTGAGGACGGCGCACTCGTTCTCGAGTTGATGCACTTCGCCGATGAGCTTGCGGACCCAGAAAAGTTGCATGTGCCAAAAAAACTGGAGGTCGGAAAACGGGAAATGACGACCTCAGAAGTACAAGGACGACTATCGCGAAGCGCTGATGGAAGTGATCGAGGAAAAGGTGGAAGCTGGCGGAAAGGAAATCGAAGAGAAACCGAAGAAAGCGCCCAAGCCGACCAAAGTAATCGATCTGGTTTCTGTATTACAGAAGAGCTTGGATCAAACCGGCGCGAAGAAGAAAGCGACGACCAAATCGCGCAGGAAACAGAAGCAGCCTGCCAGGAAAGCGGCATGATGCGAATGATGAAGCACGAATGACGAATGACGAACTAAGTCCGAATGCTCAAAGGACCAAAGTTGCCGTGAACGTTTCGGCATTCGGGTTTCGTTATTCCTTCGTTGTTAGACATTCGTCATTGAATCGGCGCCACTGGGTACGAGCTTGACACGCAACATGGGCATCGTTCAGCCTGAGCGGCTATGAACGCTCTTAATCGATTTACTGATCCGGTCTATTGTATAATGCGGCTGATCGCTGGACTCATGTTTGCGTCTCACGGTGGGCAATTGGTTCTCGGCATGTTTGGCGGCATGCCTGGTTCAAACAATGCGTTCACACAAACCGGCGGCTGCATCCAACTTATTGGTGGATTTCTCATCGCCTTTGGTCTGTTTACGCGCATTAGCGCTTTCATCTGCAGCGGCGAAATGGCAGTCGCGTATTTCATGATACACGTGAGCAATGCTACTACGTCGATGGCGAAGTTCTTCCCGATCTCCAGCGCCGGACCTGTGTTCTCCAATAAGGGCGAGCTCGCCATATTTTATTCCTGGGTTTTCTTCTTCATGGTGTTTTATGGGCCAGGCCGGTGGAGTCTTGACGCGATTTTTTGTCGAAAATCGGCTGCGGGCGCACCTTCGGCTGCGTAGCCAAGGCCAAGATCGACATCGTCAATCAATGAAACACCTTCTGTTCGCCATTGCTTTTGCTTGCCTCGCGCAACGGGTTCATGCGCAGGAGTACAAGGATTTCGGGAAGGAACGTTTGAACAATTCGCCGCGGCACGGGGAATGGGTCGATATCAAATCGGGCGCGCAGACGATCAAGGCGTTTGTGGTTTATCCAGAGCGCAAAGACAAGGCGCCAGCTGTGCTGGTCATTCAGGAAATTTTTGGCCTGACCGATTGGCTGCGCAGCATGTGCGATGAGCTGGCCGAAAACGGGGTGATCGCGATTGCGCCCGATTTTCTCAAGGGCCAAAAGTTTGAAGATCCCGATGGTGCGGGCAAGGCGACCTCGGCGGTAACACAAGACCAGGCGAAAGCGGTTCTTGATGCGGCCGCCGATTACGCCCTGAAAATTCCGGCATGCAACGGCACGCTTGCTGTGTGTGGATTTTGTCGCGGCGGGGGATGGGCTTTTACCTATGCAAACGAAAATCCAAAATTGAAAGCGACTTATTCATTTTACGGCGCGCCGCCGGCTTCTCTTGAGCAAGTCACGAAGATTTCGTGTCCGGTTTACGGCTTCTACGGCGAAAATGATGAGAGGGTAAACGCCGGTATTCCCAAAGCGAAAGAGTTAATGAAGGCCGGCGGCAAGAAATACGAGCCTGTGATTTACAAAGGCGCCGGCCACGGTTTCATGCGCTCTGGCGAACCATCCAACCCCGCAGTTCGCGAAGGTGATAAAAAAGCGCGCGACGAAGCCTGGGCGCGTTGGAAGACGTTGCTAAAACAACTGCCATAACATTTTGTCATTTCGAGCGCAGTCGAGGAATCTCTGATTATTGCTGCAGTGCCGCGGCAACGCCATCGAGCATTTACCACCAATAGATCTGCGCGATCCTTCTGTCTTTTGTCATAACGGCAGAAAGCCAATACGAATTTCCTCCCAAGCTTACTTTGTAGCGTAGCACCTGGCCGGCTCCTCTATCTTCTCGGTCAGAGAAAACAAACGAGCCGAGTTCGCCGTGATCGGCAAACCATTTCCAAAATGCTTTGCCTGTTGCCGTGCCTAGGAAAATCCGCATTGCGGGCGTAAAGGAGTCGGCTTGGTATTTACCCTTTAGCAACTCGGACACGAGGTCCTTTAACATCGCTGTCGTTTTCGGATCGGGATCAGGATTTGTGTTAGGCCGTTTCAATGCTGGCAGGCAGACTCCTGCAAGATCAACAGCCAACTGATCAACAATTCTGTCACCGTGATTGGTGAGAATGATAATCGTTAGTTTGTCATCAACGAATCGGTAAATGGCCGATGAAAAGCCGGGCGTTCCACCACTGTGCTGGACAAGGCGATGACCATGGTAACTCTCAATGAACCAACCGAAGCCGTAGGCGAATGGCGGCTCTAATCCGTCCTTCGTCACCGCGGCCGTCCATATCTGGTCCAGGCTTGATTTTTTCAACAACTTTTCGGTGTACAGCGCCGCGTCCCATTTCGCCATGTCTTCGACTGTTGAGAGAATGCTTCCAGCAGAAAATGCGATAGCGGGAAGAAGAACTGGCCGGTTTTCAAACTGATTATTCTTCCATTCGTACCCCGAGGCGCGGTTCGGAACAACCGGTTGTGGATCAGTGCTGCGCGTTGAAGCCATGCCGAGCGGCTTGAAAATCCGTTGATCTACGAATTGCCAGTAAGGTTTTCCGCTCGCTTTCTCTATAACAATACCAAGCAAGTAATAACCCGTGTTATCATACGCCCAGGTCTCGCCCGGCTGAAACTCAAGCGGCAGCTTGAAAAACATCTTCAACAGCTCATCCCGTGGCGGAGTTGTTTCAAAAGCGAGATTCGTCCTGAAAACGTCGAGCCAGTGTGGAACCGCCACATGATTTTGAATGCCGGACGTATGGCTAAGCAGATGCTGAATTGTGATGCCGCGCCACGCCTGCGGCGCTTCCGGAAAATATTTTGTCAGTGGGTCGTCGAGATGAACCTTATCTTCCTCGACAAGCATCATGATTGCGGCGGCAGTGAACTGTTTCGTGTTCGAGCCAATTTCATAAACAGTTTGTCTGTGGGCTGGGGTTTTTTGTTCCAGATTCGCGAAGCCGTAACCTTGCGCTCTGGTGATGCGGCCGTCTCGGACAATAGCGAACGAGAGGCCAGGAATGTGCAACCTCTGGATCTGCGCAGTGATGTAGTGATCGATCTCGTCGGCCTTGCCTGAGATCGGCGCGGCGACTCGCACGATCAGCGCAATGATTACTGCGCGACGTCCGATTTCTATCGGAGCCATCAATAGGACTATTTTTTCACGCTTTCCAGTTCGTCTGCGAGCGCCCCTGCATCATAAACCTTACGCAACGCTTCGGTGATGGCAGCTGAATCGACCGAGACAGCCCGCGCTTGTGTGTCGGTGTAAATGCCGTCGAGCACCAGGGATTGAATGTTGCCGTCGAAAATGATCCCGACGAATTCGTTCGCCTTGTTTACCACCGGGCTGCCGCTGTTGCCGCCGATGATGTCGGCGTCGGAGACAAAGTCGAAGTGCGTTGCCAGGTTCAAATTCGCTTTTTTGTCGACCCAACGTTGAGGCAGATCGAATGGCGGTTTGTTGTCGTGTTCGGCGGAGCGTTGATACAAGCCGGCGAAATCCGTGAACGCGGGGATTTGTTTCCCGTCCTGTTCGTAACCGCGCACCGTCCCATATGAAAGCCGAACCGTGAAAGTTGCATCCGGATAACTGCTGGTGCCTTCGATGGCGAAACGCGCCTTGGCGATGTCTGAATATGCCTGCTTCTTAATTTCCTGCTGGGTCTCGTAAATTTTTCGCGCGGCGCGCGCCGGCGCGTCTATCAGGCGCGCGAGATCGAGCATCGGATCATGCGCTGCTTGCAATGCAGCGGCGTCTTTCCCGTAAAGATCTTTACGCACCGACTGGTCTTTCAATTTCGTGCCGGCGACGAGCTCAACGGCGCGCGCATGCAGCGATTTTCCGGCGAGCACTTTCTGAACCATCGGATCGTTTTCGCCGAATCGCGACGCAAAATCTGTCAGTGAATCGGTGAGTTGCAGGATTTCATAATCATCATAAACCGGTTCGGTTGAAAAAAGCTCCAGCTCAAGCGATTCCCGTGCGCTGTCACGGAAAGTAGGGATTCGTTCGCCGTTCGACTTGGCGCGTTCGTCGATCGCGCGCGTCAGCAAGCGCGCGTATTTGAAAAGATTTCCGGAGAGCGCTCGCGGCCCACGGTAACCGATCGTGACCGGTCGTTCCTGTTCGAGGTAATTGTACACCGGCGCGTTCTTCGCGATCTCCGCCTGGGCACGTTTGATTCGGTCGTAAGCGGAAAGTGTGGACTTGAACTTGGGATCGCGTGCAATGGCGTCGCGCAATTTTTCCTCGCGCGCGTTGAGCTGCGACCAAATCTCTGGATCGAGCAGACCGGCGAGGTAACCGTCATACCGTTTTCGGTTGTTTTGGGTACCGAAAAGATCTTCGCGCACTTTTCTCGCGTTTTCAAAAGAGCGCGCGCTGTAAGCGGTCTCCAGCACTTCGCGCTGATTGAACATGCGCAGGACATAAGGCAGATATCGATCGCGAGTGTCGGCAAGTTCGTCCAACGTCAGCTGTCGATCGGTCTTGCCCGGGCTGCCGCTTACGAACGTGAGTTCGCCATCGCTCGGCCCATTCGAGTTCCATTTCAGGAAATGCTCGACCTTGGCCGGCTGGCCGTTTTCGTAAACGCGAAACAGGCAGATATCCAAATCGTAGCGGGGATATTCGAAATTATCCGGATCGCCGCCGAAAAAAGCCATCTGCTGCTCAGGTGCGAAAACGAGTCGCACATCATCGTACCGTTTGTATCGATAAAGATGATACGCGCCGCCCTGGTAAAGCGTGACGACATCGGATCGCAGCCCAGTCTTCTCTTTGCTTTCCTTTTCAATCGCAGCGATGGCCGAACCTCGCGCGGTGGACGCCTGCTCGCTTGTCATGCCGGTTTTCACCGCGCCATTGACGCGCGCCGTCACATCTTCGATCGACATCAGAACGTTGAGCTCAAGATCGGTCGATTTCATTTCGTCGGCTTGCGTCTTGCTATAAAAACCGTTGCGAAGATAATTGTGCTCAGCGTCGCCCATCTTCTGCAATGTGTCGGCCCCCACATGGTGATTAGTGATCACGAGGCCATTCGCAGAAACGAACGAGCCGCTTCCGCCGGAGTTGAACCGCACGCTGGCTTTTTGCAGATGCTCAAGCCAACCCGGGGTCGGTTCGAACTGATACTTGTCTTTCAGCTGTTTCAGCGGCGGCGCATTGAAAAGCCACATCCCTTCATCAGCAATCGCGGATGTATTCATTGCAAGAGCGAGAATGAAAACCCAGCCGAGAAAAAACCTGCGAGATTTATTGGACATGCGCGCATCATAGAGTGGAGGTGCGAAAGCGACAACTAGCGCTGTTCTCATTTCGCACGAAGTGCCCCGGGGAGTGCGGAGCGTCTTTGCATCGCTTTGCCTATGCCACCTTCGTTCTAAAAGCGACGCGGGGACACGGTCGCACTTTCGAAAGCTTCGCGAAATAGAATCACTGTTGCGCCAGAATTTCGGTTACATTCCGGCAATGCTCAGACGTAGACGGCGCAAAATCGAGCGGCTCGATTTCATTTTGGCTGGCGCGCAAAAATCTGGGACCACGGCGTTGCATTATTTCCTAAGCAGGCATCCGGACGTCAACATGGGCGACCAACAGGAAATCCATTTTTTTGATAACGACACAATGTTCGTTTCCGAGCCCGATTACGAGCAATTGCACAAGCATTATTCGCTGCTTGGTCCCTCAACGATCGCAGGGGATTGCACACCCAGTTATTTGTACCACGAGTCGGCGGCGGAACGGATTTGGAAATACAACCCAAAAATCAAGTTGCTCATCCTTCTCCGGAATCCTGTCGACCGGGCCTTTGCGCATTGGAACATGCAACGATTCAGAGGCCGCGAACCGCTGGATTTTTTCGACGCAGTGCGGGAAGAGCAAACACGCATCACGGGCGCGCCGGCGCTTGAAGCGCGACGTTTTGCTTATGTCGATCGGGGATTTTATGAACGTCAGCTTGCCCGTTTGTTCAAATTCTTTCCGCGTGAGCAAGTGAAGGTCGTGAAATTCGAGCAGTTCACGCACAACCAACCCAAAACGCTGGCCGCCATCTTTTCCTTTCTCGGCATCAAACCATTGCGTTCGTTGCGCAGCAAAGACAGAAATGTTGTGCCATACGAGCGCGCAATGAATTGGGAAGAGCGGGTTTTTCTCCACCACCTTTTCGCCGAGGACATCGCAAAGGTTGAACAGCTACTCGGCTGGGACTGCTCAGATTGGAAGTTGTGACCAGCTTATATCTGTTTGAAGCGCGGACGCTTATTTGCATCCACTGCAAGCAACGCTTTCCAACGAAAAATGCGCGCGCCTTGCGATTCAAAAAAGGCGCGCCATTCGTCGGTAAAGAACGAAGAACCATCCTGTCGCCGGTTGAACTCTAAAAGCAGACGCCCGCCAGGCTTGAGGAATCGTGTCCGAATATCGTTGATGAAAAATTCCCAGTCGGGCTGCGACCACTCCAGCCATTCGCCGTTTTCGGCGCGCCCAATGCGATGGAAACAGACGCGGTGGCCAGTCACCAGATCGAACTTCTTTCCAAGATCAGGCAGCGGTGTTTGGGGATGGATCCGCGCGATGATGCGACGAACATCGAAGAACTGAGTTGTGCCGCGGAAGAAAGGTTCATCGTCGGGATCGAGCCCGAGTCCTTCGTGGCCGAAGAGCCGGCAGAGATAAAGGAAGTAACCGGGGCCGCAGCCAAGATCGAGAATCTTGAGCGGCGGCGAACGATCGAGCCAAAGATCCTGCACGCGCTTGACGTTGACGCCGATCCAGTAGGCTGCGTCTTCGTAGGCATTGATCTTTCGCGCGTTGGGCCGGTAGGGGTACTGTTCGCGCAACCTTTCTAATTTGGCTCGGTCAATCGTGGCCAGGATCCGTCGAGGACTCACGGGATGAGTCCAGCGACAAGCATGTTCCCACAGGCTTTGCGCTGCGTCGCGGGACCCGAGCTTTTTGAATTTATGCGAAATCCGCACTTGGAAATGATGCAGGAAACTCCGCTGCACTCAAGGAACGAGGCTTCGAAGCTGTCACTCCTTGATCTCGAGGCGAACCAAACCGGTTGAACCTTCGCGGGTCATGAAGCCGCTTGCCCAGCCGTTACCTGGATAAAAGTACTGTTCGTATCGCCAGAGCATTTCCAATTCTGGACCAAAAGACTTCTTCCAACGCAACTGGTAGTACATGTACCGTTTCCACGATGGCGAGTGGCCTGTCATGAAGTTGAATTCAAATGGCGTTGGCCAGCTGAATGCGCTGCGTCGCGTTATAAAGACGGCATCATCCCCGGGCCGTGGCACTGCGGCGAGATCGTAGCTGGCATTTTCTGCAGTGGAGACAAGCGGGCCGAAGGTGAAAACCTTTCCTCCACTCGCCAAAGCAAATTGATTGTCTTTGCTCGAGCCAATGCTCAGCGAGATTTTTGGATTTACGTCGTTCAGGCTCATCCTGACATCGTTGATGATCAGGACGCCGCTCGTCCCGCTGCCTTCGTAACCGATCGAATTGATTCGCGTGGAAGCGATTTCAATCGTCGCGAAGCGGTCAATGAATAACGAAAACTGGCGTCCGTAGAAAATCCACAGCGCCAGAATTGCGACAACGGAAAGAACGATAATTGCAAGCGAGATCAGAATTTTCCGCATCTACTCAGTCCCTTGCAAGAATCACTGAATCGAAGTCGTGCCGGTCTTATGGGTACCAATGTGCATATAGCACACGCGCTTTCGCATGCGGCAAGTATAGTGTGGACGATCGAGCGGGGCGAGGGCGGCGCTTCGATGCAAACGGACTCGCGCCTGAGGTGAAAAATAGGTATAGGCCAATAATGGGCAACGCAGCGGAGCACGTCGACAAACCGGAACCGCGCGCTCAGACAGTGCTGGCGCTTCTGGCAATCTGCGCAATTTACCTGGCGTTGCCACGCAATCTCATTGTCGGGCCAATTTGGTTGTTGCCGACGGTGATCGTCGTTTTGCTCGTCCCAACCGTTGTGAGCCATCGCGTCGGAAGACTTTCACTGAATCGAATCCTCGGATTCATTATCAACGGAATCACAACGCTGGCGCTGATCGGATCGGTGACTCTACTCGTGCGTGACCTGCCTACACATCGCGAATCCGCATTGCAGCTTCTGCGCTCGGGCGGGTTGCTCTGGCTGACAAACGTAATCGTGTTTGCCCTCTGGTACTGGCGGTTGGACGGCGGCGGACCGACCTTGCGCTACACGAAAAAAAGATTTGGCAGCACGAGCTTTCTTTTTCCGCAGATGCAAATTCCGCACGATGAGCGATCTGAATTTGCCTGTGTACGCTGGCGTCCGCATTTTATCGATTATCTCTTTGTCGCCTTCACGCAGAGTTCGACATTCGGTCCGACCGACGCGCCGTTACTGGCGCGCTGGGCGAAGATCCTGGCGATGATCCAGATTTCTATTTCGCTCACTATCGTGGTTTTGCTGATCTCCGGTGCCGTGGGGGCAATATAGGACTTTCCAACTTGCAGCGCCTCGCGCGCCGAATGGATAGTGAAACCGTTTAGCGCCTGAACGTTTGCACGCGGCACATCCCTCTACTTGCCGATGAGAATCAAAATCCCTGCCAGCAGCGCCAGAATTCCGGTAACGATAGCGGGGATGGCGACGTGAACGAGAGCCATGATTCCGATAAGAATGAGATAGATAGCAAGCAGGAGCATTCCAATATTTTTTGTGATCATGGTAGTGTTTCTTGAGTCAACGCATGCACGTTTGCACGTCTAAAAGAGCTTTGAGGCAAAATATTTGCTGGCCGCCGTTGGCCGCCTGAGACTGCTACGATCATGATCTCTGTTAGAGGTTACGCCGCGCGGAGCGCTACTTCGCCGCTGGCTCCGCTTGATTTTCAGCGACGCGGTCTTCGCCCGAAAGACGTTCTCATCGACATCCTGTACTGCGGTATTTGCCACTCCGATCTGCATTTGGTTCGCAACGAATGGGGCAGATCAATTTACCCGATCGTGCCGGGACATGAGATTGTCGGTAAGGTCGTTGAGAAGGGAAAAAGGGTGCGAAGATTTAAGAAAGGCGACCTCGCAGCGGTCGGCTGCTACGTCGATTCATGCCGGAAATGCTCTAATTGCAGACATGGATTGCAGCAGTACTGCACGGGCGGACTCGTCTTGACCTACAACGGCTATGAAAAGGACGGGGAGACGGTTACGCGGGGCGGTTACTCCACGAAAATTGTCGTCGACGAAGATTACGTATTGAAGGTCCCATCGAAGCTTCCACCGGAAAAAGTCGCGCCGCTTCTTTGCGCGGGCATCACCACCTACTCGCCACTTCGTTATTGGAAAATTGGTAAGCGACACAAGGTTGCGGTTCTGGGACTTGGAGGGCTGGGCCACATGGCCGTCAAATTTGCTTCCGCATTTGGCGCGAAAGTGACGGTCTTAAGCGGATCATCGAACAAACAGCGCGACGCCAAACGGATGGGCGCCACTGATTTTGTCCTTACGCGCGATGCCGAGAAAATGGAAAAGCTGAGTAATCACTTCGACTTCATCATCGACACCGTCTCCGCCCTGCATGACTTCGATTTCTATCTAGGCCTGCTTCGAACGAATGGAGTAATGATCTGCGTTGGCTTGCCATCGGGGGAGGAGCAACTCTCACCGTTTAACCTCGTCCTGGGCCGAAGGAGCATCGCTGGCTCGCTGATCGGCGGACTGCCTGAAACCCAGGAGATGTTGGATTATTGCGGCAGGCGCAACATCACTTCAGACGTTGAGGTGATTCCCATTCAACAGGTCAATCAGGCTTATGATCGAATAGTCAAGAGCGACGTTCGTTACCGGTTTGTGATTGATCTGGCGTCGCTGAAATAAATAATCGCGGCATCAACCGCGAGAAAATCATTTTCTTCCGGAATTTTTCTTCGCCGTGGTCATCATTGGGCTCATCTTTGCCGTGTTCTTTTTCGGCGCACGCTCTTGTTTTGGAACACAGGGGCATCCTGGGCGCCCAATCGTTTTACTGAATCTTCGACGGCACGAGTATCGCCTCGCTCATTCCGTGGAGAAACTTCTTGTCTGCCGGAGCGATTGTGGCCAGTGCGCCACGCAATTTCACACGATTGTCTTCAACGAAATAATACGGACAAAGACGGACCCGGCCTTTCATTGTTTTTAGATCGGCAGAATGCGGGTCCCAATAAAGGTGCTCAAACAAGCGGCCCTTATGAAATCGCTGCATTATCGTTGGGGACGACTCGAACGTTGCGAGCGCGTGCTCGATCCGCTTCTCCCATTCAGCGTGCGGAAGATCGCTTCCGAGTGCAATGCCGCGGCTGCCCCAGCCGAGCGGAGAAAATCCGCTCACTTTCAACAGAAGGTCCCGATCTTTTTGACTGAACTTGGCGGCTTCGCGCCAATCGTGAATCTCCAGTCGGGGAATCACCGCGTGTTGCGGCAACGGCGTTGGGTCCAGCAGCCACGAGTAGGGGATCACTTCCTGCAGCTTGATAAAATATTTGTCGCCCAATTCGCGTCGCCAGAATTCTCGAAGCGGCTGAAGCCAAAAAAGCGCGAACCACATTTTCTCTTCGAGATATGGTTTGATCGGCGGCGTAATGGTGATTTGGCCCTCTGCGTTTGCGCGTAGTGTCTTTTCGATCCCCGGAATATTTGGCAGGTCGAACAATTCGAAGAAGCGATACACGTCACGGCCGTCTTGCGGTTGATAATTTTCCGCGGACACGACGCGCCAGCTGCAGCCGGGAGCGGTGACGACCTCGGTGGGTTCTGGATCGCGATCGGAACCGCCGTCAACGCCCGCGGCCATACCTGGATTCCCGGCCGATAGGAGCGTCTTTTGATTTAATCGCGCGGCGACCCATTCCATTTCCGGTCGGTATGTTGCCGCCTCCTGCGAGATAACAATGTCGCCACCGTTTGGCAACACAGTGCGAAATCCCTCCAACATTCCATCTGCTCCGCCGATAATCTGGCTGTCGAAAGTTGAATAGGTTTCGTTGAGCCAGCCGGTCAGGCCGATTCCGCCTGGCACAGAATCGATCTCAGCGATGATATACCCTTCGTCCGTCAGAACAAGATCCGGCCGGATCACCCGGGGTAAATCATCGCGAATTTCTGTACGCCGTGAGAATTCGATCAGCTCTTTCGGTTTGCCGGTATCGAGATAGCGGGCAACCCAGTCTGGCTGCTTCCCTTTGACACTGAGTTGATAGAGCTGGTTACAAGCGCGCTGAAAAACAAACAGGCGATGTCCGAGCTGCTCAAGATCACGAGAAAATTTCTTGTCGATCGGAAATGCGTCCGGCGAAATGAGCCAATCTTTTTCCGCGAACAGGCCCTCCCTTGGAAAAGCAGAACGAATTGCCGCCAGCCTGTCATCCTGAGCGTGCACTTGCGTCACGGAGCAAACGTCCAACGCCGAACGCCCAACGTCCAATGTCGAATGCAAAGATCTGAATTGAACATTGAGCGTTGGACGTTGAGCGTTCGGCGTTTGCTGCTTACCTTCCGGCTGCCATTTTCTTGAGCACCAGCTTCACCAGTTCTTCCGCCGATTTCGCTTCGCCTTTGTCCTGCAGGTCTCGCACTGCTTTGTGGGCGTCAACTTGTTTGTAACCAAGGGCAATCAACGCCAGCACGGCTTCGTTCGCCTGTTCTTGTTCCGGCGTCGGCGCGTGTGCCGCGCTAGCGGCTTCCCATGCCGCGGCTACTCCCAACTTATCCTTTAGTTCCAGGACAATTCTCTCAGCGGTTTTCTTACCAAGTCCACTGATTTTCGAAATTGCTGCGACATCGGAGTTCACGACGGCGGCCTTGAAATTGTTTACGCTCATCCCGCTTAACACCGCGAGCGCAAGTTTCGGCCCAATGCCGCTAACATTGTTGACCAGCAATCGAAAAAGATCGCGCTCGGCCGGCGTCATGAACCCGTAAAGCACATGCGCATCTTCACGAACAGCCAGGTGAGTGAGAATACGAATGGGCTGTCCGGCAGCTGGCAGTTTATCATAGCTCGACAGCGGAATGAATACTTCGTACCCGACTCCGCCGACATCGATAATCGCCTGTGTCGGTAATGCATTAACTAGTTTGCCGTCGAGAAACGTGATCATGGATTTCGTTACAAGGTTACATCGTTACATTGTTAAATCGTCAGATGCACTCAGTCTGGCTTCAGCACGAGGGTGAGATCGGCGCGTTTGCCTTTCGCTACATTGAAGCCGCTGGCCGTGAAAAATCTCCAGCTTTGCGGCTGGTTCGCGAACAGTGTCCCGGCAACAGGCGTCGGCAAAACGATAAAACGCGGCCCGGGGGCGGTCATGAATTCTCCAGCACGTCGTCTGTTCAGCGGTGTGAGAAAACCTTTCACGCGCGAGCGAAAATACCACACCAGGCTTGGCTCCTCGAATTCCACCGAAGCAAATTGCATGTTTGATTCCAAATCCGCCTGGGCTTTGTGAAACAGTTCGTACGCGGGAAAAAAAGGGGCCACCATCGGTGGGACGACCAGAGCGGTCACAATCCACACACATGCGGTGACGCTCGCGATTCTCTTGAACAGCGAGCGGCGGTTTGAAAGCGCCCCTCCTTGCCAGTGCCGCGCCAGTAAAAGAGCTAGCAGCGGAAAAGCCGGCAAGGTGTAATGCGGAAGCTTCGTGCTGACCAGCGTAAAAATAATAAAGATGATCGCAGCACCGCTAACCAGATAAGTATCGATTTTATTCCTGCTGAAGCCGGGTGCGTCGACCCCGACCTTTCGCTCTCCCCACAACTCCCGAACCAGCGACGGCAGCTTGATGGACCAAGGAAAGAAACTGACAAAGACTGTTACGAAATAGAACGGTAGAAGCAGCAGATACATTCCCAACGAATTGGCGCCGTGCCCCTCCATCGTCACAAACGAACGGCCAATCACATGCCGGCCGATTCCAACTGAGAAAAACTCGCCGCGCGTTTGAATCAGCGCTGGAATTCCCCAAAGCGCAACTACGGCCAGCGTGAGCAGAATTCCAAGCGGGAATTTGAAACGCCGGGTCGACTGCCGATCTCGTGTGTAAATAATTATCACGCTAACTGTCAGCAGCGGTGTCCATGCGATCGGACCCTTCGCGAGAAAGCCGAGTGCGAGAGAGAAATAAAACACGAGCCACCATGGCCAAAACTTTTGGTGTTTGATGTTCGATGTTTGATTTATTTGGTCGAGCGTTGAGCGTTGAGCGTTGGACGCCTGCTCGCGATTTATCGGAGTTGGGAATTGAATCATTTCGAATCCGCTCCAATGCGCGAGTGCCATAAACAGCACCAGCCACATGTCGGCGACGGCTGCTTTTGCGTGGACAAAAGTTTGCAACGAAAGTGTAAAGATAATTGCCGCCCACCAGCCAACCTTGCCGCCTAATCGAGTGCCCCACGCGAAAATGCACAATGCGGTAAGCGAAGCGGCCACGGCCGACGGGAAGCGCGCAGCGAAATCGTTCTCACCAAAAATCCGATAGCTGCCAATCTGCGCCCAATAGGCGAGCGGGGGCTTGTCGAGACGGAGCTGATTGTTGAAGTACGGAACAATGTAATCTGCACGCTCAATCATCTCGCGAGACGCTTCAGCAAAGCGCGGCTCGTCGCGATCGATCAGCGGCAAACTCCATGTACCAACGATGTGAAAAAGCACGCAACCGGCTAGGAGGAGTGGATAATTGCGGATTGCGGATTTCATTGAGGCCCTCAAAATACCGTCCGTTAAAAGTGACGGGAACTCATTTGTGAAGCGCGACGCCGTTTTTTATTGGCTGATCGGCATCGTCATCGCTGGAATAGCGATTGCAGCTTCATTTTACTTCGACGACAGCGTACGCGATTTCATGGCACAGCATCAAAGCCGCGCCATGCGCAGTTTTATGCGCTGCGTCAGTCTGTTTGGCGACTGGCCCGGGCACACTGCTCTCGGATTAATTCTTTTGGCCATTGCCTGGTTACGCGGAAGTAAGAACTGGACACGAATTTTTTTGTCGATGCTGATAGCGATGTTGATCGCAGGTCTGGCTGGCAGCGTGATTAAGCGCGCGATTCCGCGGCCGCGCCCCTCTGTGCATTCAGAGCTTCGTTGGGGCGGCCAACGTTTCAGCTCGAAATATCACGCTTTTCCTTCCGGTCACGTCGTCGCTTCGACCGCTTTTTTTGCCGCTCTATTTTTTGCAAGGCGGCGCGTCGGATTGGCCTGCCTTCCTATTCCGGCCCTGATCGCACTTTCGCGGATGTACTTGGGCGCGCATTATTTCTCCGATGTCGTGTGCGCGGCGGTCTTGGGCATTCTGTGCGCTCTGCTGGTGGCGCATTTTCTTCTCCGAGAAATCGCAAATAGCGAATAGTGGGGTTCAAAGCCCCTTGCGAACAGGGTGTTGCGTAACCGTCCCAGTGGCTGGGGCTGCCGCAATCGGCGTTGCCGAGGGGTAGGTGTTGGGGTTGGGGTTCCGCACGGCGCAGGCAGACTCACATCGTCTACATAAGTCCTGATGGAGTTCGAGGGCACCGCGAAAACCGTACCTTGGCCGTACGTGCCACCCTCGGTTGTCATGCCGTAAAGCGTGCCGTTTACAAGGATCACATTATCAATCGGCTTAGTACCCTCATGTTTCGTGCTGCCAAAGCTGTGGAGTCGCGCATAGCCCGTTCCGTCGGTGTTAATCACGAATACAGTGCCAGAGCCATTGTCACCCCCATTGGCGGTAGTTCCGTAAAGCTGGGTATCAACCTAGGAGCAGTGACCCGTAAGGATTTTCACCGTCATGACGGGTGGATCCGAATCTATGGAGCAGTTGGAAATTTGAGCCATCGGTTGTGACGGAAAAGATTACTCCATTACTCGACAGACCGCCGTTGGTAGTCATTCCGTAGAGCACATTACCCACTTGAACAAGATAACCGTGGTCGCTGGTAGCACCGTCACAGCTCCCGCCGGTGAAATCGTGCAAGATGGTGTAATTATTGCCGCTGGTATCCACGCTGAACACTACGCCAACGCCGTTTATGGCCGCCCTTCCGCGTCATGCCATACAAGGTAGTGCCGTTTGGATCGAGTGTAAGGCGTCCATGCGGCTCCCCGCCCATGCCTACGCCCGCCGCGTTACATGTGAAAGAGTAGAGCAGTTGATAATTCGACGTGCTCGGGTCGAAGGAAAAGATGACGCCCTCGTCGTTATCGCCTCCGGCCGCGGTCATGCCGTAGAGAATATTGTTAACCACAACAAAGCAGCTGTGCGGTGTGTCCCCAATGGCGTTGTGGAGACTGGTGTGCGGAGCGTAATTGTGACCGGTTTGATCGATCGAAAAAATCAGGCCGTTGTTGTGTGTGCCACCCTCCAATGTAGTGCCGTACAATTGGCTATTAAACAGGGTCATAGCGTCGTGACGCGGGTTTTCGCCGTCAGGGTGCCCCATGAACACGTGATCGACCGAATACGTCCCCGCGACATTGCTGGGGTCGAAATGGAAAATCACGCCACGTCCGTGCTCGTGGTGGACGGTGCTTGTCACAGTGGTCGTCCGGCCAAAGAGGAACCCGTTCGCGCTCACGTATGTTAGCGATCCTTTTGGCACCGCGCCGTCTGTTGGCATTGTGGTACCGAAGGAGTAAATCGAGCTATTGTAGGAGCCGGAATATGCACTCTTAAGTGGCGCGGCCAGAAGCAGAGCGAGAACGACAAGGAACGCAACGGTGCTTGTCGCCGTGCGTCTATTCATTATGTGCGACTGCGACTGTTGCCAAACGGTGTTAGCTGAAGAGACGAGTGGGATTTCCATTTCGCGAGGCAACCATTTTTGGAAATAAATTGCAAGAACTGGCGGAGGGGGTGAGATTCGAACTCACGAGGCCTTTCGGCCTTCCGGTTTTCAAGACCGGCGCAATCAACCGCTCTGCCACCCCTCCCCGGGAATGTGATCAGTGATAGTGATTAACGATCGGCCGGTAGTATAGCAGCGTTACTCCAGCAATTCATTACTTCCATCCGACCGAAGAATCCAAGGTTGGGGATGCCAGCGTGAACGGGAATTTGGCCTCGACAAAGGATTATGTTCATGTGAACTTAGGCCGTGCCGGCGAAAAAGAAATTCCGACCTCTTGTTAAACAGGCGCCCCAAAGTCGCGTTCCTGTCCGGGGACGCGGCGCATCGTGGAGCCCGGCAAATCGCTTCGAAAAGCTGCATTTAGATTTAACCGACATCGACGTCGTCGACGGCGATCCTCACGCCGAGGAGCGGCCGCGGCGTGCGACGCAGTATTTTCGCGATGCGACCAAATCGATCATCACTCGCAACAGCAGCCCGGATGTGGGCTTCGAAACAAGCCTGAATCCGTATCGCGGCTGCGAGCACGGTTGCATTTACTGCTACGCCCGGCCAACGCACGAATATCTCGGGTTTTCCGCCGGCCTCGATTTTGAAAGCAAGATCATGGTGAAAACGAACGCGTCCGAACTACTGCACGCAGAACTGGAATCACCGCGCTGGCAACCGCAGACGCTTGTGATGAGCGGTGTAACCGATCCGTATCAGCCGGTCGAAAGAAAGTTGCGCATTACACGTGGCTGCCTCGAAGTGCTCGCTAAGTTTCGCAATCCGGTGGCGATTATCACGAAAAATGGTTTGGTCACACGAGATATCGACCTCTTGCGAGAGCTGGCAAAATTCAACGCCGTCGCGGTGAATCTGTCCGTGACTTCTCTTGACGCAAGTTTGCAGCGAGTACTCGAGCCACGCACTTCATCGCCTCACGCGCGGCTCGATGCGATCAAGCAACTTCGGAGCGCAGGAATTCCCACAGGCGTAATGGTTGCACCGGTCATTCCCGGGCTTACTGATCATGAAGTCCCGAAGATCCTGGATGCGTGTGCAAAAGCGGGCGCGCAATTTGCCGGCTACACAATTGTCCGTCTGCCGTGGGCGGTCGCGCCATTATTCGAGCACTGGCTTGAGGAACACTTTCCGGATCGCAAAGAGAAGGTGCTTGGACGCATCCGGCATTTGCGCGGCAACCGGCTCAATAACTCCCAGTGGCACACGCGCATGAGTGGGGAGGGGATTTTCGCCGAGCAAATTGCTTCGCTATTCAAAGTCGGGTGCCATCGTGCGGGCATTAGGGAGCGGCCGAAATTATCTTGCGAGTCGTTCAAAAGATCAGCAACGCAACTTCATCTTTTTAGCTAACCACCGTTGATGCCGCGTCGAGGTGGAACGCGTCGTCTTCAACGCATTGCCAATTGATGCTTTGCAACCGGATTATTTGCGCCTGCTGCGATCAATTCACCCATCGTCTCGCCGAGGCGAGCCGATCCACCAGCACTGAGCGAGCGCTCGATGACGCATGTTGCCGCTAAAACGGGCGGCGATTTTGCCAAGCCGACGCCTGTTCTTGCAATCGCCCTCCGGCTTCGAGCGACGATGTGATGTCGATCTGGGCAGTGGCGTCATCAGTTGCAAGACCAGGCTGCGTGCGCGCTGTCGGCCATTGTTGGAAATAGCCAGCAGGTATCGTAACCGGCGAGTGCGCCTCAGCGGAGGCATTAATGTTTCCTTTCGAGCACGTCACGCGCGTCGTTGTCCCGTCAGTCCCGACACAAAATAAGCAATCCGAATCTGGGTTGATCATCAGTTGGCCCGCCTTGATGACAACTTGCGATGCGCTTGTATCGCTTGGACTAAACAGAACAAAGATTTTTCCCCGATTAAGTAGTATGCGCGCGTTACGGTCGCGCATATCGGGACCGGTCTCGTTGCCGTCCTTTGTTATGCTTAGCTGTTCAATCTTAATTTCAGAGTCGGCGGAGAGTCGTACCAGAGCGCCCGGAATTAATGTAAGATCAAGTGACGCGCCATTCGCTGACCGGACGGTATCGCCATCATGAATTCTGCTTTTAAGCGTGACCGGCTTAAAAGCATTTCGGTCCGCGTTTCCGAAAACGATTCGGCCTTTGACCGAAAGCACAGTGGCTGCTGTTGCGCGACTGATATCCTTCGAGCACCCGTTCGCAAGCACTGAAAAAAGCACGATAGAAACAGCAAGCACTGAAGGACGCATCAGCGGAGATTCGGTAATTTCGGGGGAGGTTAAGCGGCTGCGTGCATCCACTGCAACATCAAAGAGATCGAGTCGGCAAAAAAAAGCTGGCTTGCAACTACTTGCAAGCCAGCTTGGCTGTTCTTAACCCTACGTCACGTTAGTACCTATAGTAGTGATGATGACGGTGGTGGCGATAATAGCGGTGTCCGTTGTAGTATGACCGCCCAGAATAGTAGCCGTAGTACGGATACGGTCGGTAGTAGCCATATGGATAATAGCCGGAGCTGTACGGATAGTAGCCGTATCGGTACCCCGGATAGCCAAATCCGACTCCAACTCCGCCTACGCCAACAGTAATCTGAGCGTCTGAACGCTGGACCGGCACAAGAAGTAAGCCAGTTGCCACCAATGCAATGAATAGAAGTTTTTTCATCTTTTTCCCCTTTCGTTTTTTGTTTACCCCGTCGTACGCAGGTTGCGGTCCTGCGCAGATTCAGCCGCCTTAAGTAGATAGACGGCCCTTTGTAATAGAATCGGATTTGAACCTTCTCGCGGTTCCCAAAAATCCCAAAATCCTTGGCTTCAGCGCTTACGGAAGTCGACTCCTGCACAAGCCTTGAAAGAGCTTGTGCCCTTCACACGCGATCGCTCCCTCCCTCCGTTATTTCAATCTCAACCCATTCTCAACTTTAACAGATCCATAAGCCCATTGGAGAGTTCCTCCCCATATCATAGGCTCTTCTAGGGGGCTGGCCATGGACAGAGGTACACATTAGTTTCGGGGAAGAAATCGCGTAGCTTCATGGTTGCTTTTCCTTGCAAAGTTTTTGGAAAGCAGGATCGGCGCGCAAAGGGTCCCACATCGGATCGAGTTTAAGAAGGGCCGGCGTAATCGTCGCCGGGCCGTAAACCCAGCTATTATAGGGTATTTGTAACAACTGGGTGAGAGTTGAGATCGGATGGCTATGCTCGCCGAAGATCGCCTGAATAAACGCGAGGTTCTCTTCCATGGCAGGTCCAGACACCCGATCTTTACCACTGGGCAGAAGCATGATTGCATGTTCCGCCGCCTTTAGAGCCGAGTCCTTCTCACCCATCACAGCATAGGCTCGCGACAAAGCTTGCGACAGCGCTGCCGCAAGGAAGGCGTCGTTTTGTTGATCTTTGTAGCGCTGCTCGAGTGCATTGCGCGCCTGTTCAGCGGTAACCTTTGCGCCAGCCGTATCGCCAGCAAGGCGCTGCATCAAAGCAAGCACCACTGTGTTGTCGCCCTCGGAAGCAAAACGGGGTTGAGCCAGTCGGGCTTGCAACAACCGAATGGCCTCACGGTAATTTCGTTCGAGTCTCAACTGGCCGATCTTGATTAAGAAGCTCTCCCCAGAAGGAGTCTGAGCGTTTACTTCTGATAGCAACCCGGCGGCTTCTTCTGGGTTACCCTGGGCCTGATAAATACTAGCCTTTGCCGCCATCACGCCCTGATCGTTTGGCGTAATATCCAGCGCTCGAGCATAAAGCTGTAGCGCCGTCGAGAATCGTCGACACATGCTGTAAGTCCATGCAGCGCGCATCAGTAACTCCACATTACGTGGGTCCAGCGCCAGGGCTTGCTCGAAGTAGCCAACGCTTTCATCCCAGTGTCCCTCGCGTCGAGCAATTGAGCCGAGGGCTTTTGGTACGTCGCTGTTGCCGGGTAAGGTTTTGCTGACGCGGCTGAGCGTGGTTTTGGCGGGCCCGTAATCATGCAGCACCAAATATTGAAAGTAGCCCAAGGCGAGCAGGGTTTCAGGCGAGTTCGGCTCAAGTTTCTGCGCATTCTCCAAAGCACGTGTCGCTGCGTCGCGCCGCGCTATGCAAGTAGTGTCCTGGCAGTTAAAGTAAATTAGCGCGTCGGCGCGAGAAAGCCGCGCCCAAGCAAGCGCAAAATTGGGGTCAAGCTGGACCGCTCGTTCATAAGAATCGGTGGCTTTGGATGCGAGATCCGTAGAGGTAGAGTAGGCGTAGGTGCCACGTGCTTCAAAAGCCAGGCCACGAAGATACGCATCGTAAGCCTCGGGATTGTTTGTCGGCTTAACTGCTAGCGCTTGCTCCTCATGTCCAGTGAGCCGGGCTTGCAATGATTCCGCGATTCCTTTGGCGATATCACTTTCGACGTCAAAGATATCAGTCAGCTTCCGGTCGTAGGTGTCGGCCCACAGATGTGAATCCGTTTGTGCGTTGATCAACTGGACATTGACGCGCACCTGATCGCCCGCTTTCTGGACGCTACCTTCGAGGATGTGTGCCACACCAAGCTGCTTCGCGATCTCGCGCAGATTTTCCGGCGCACTTTTGTAATGCTGCGTGGATGTACGCGAGATCACTTTTAGATCAGCGATCTTCGATAAGCGCGTCAGAATCTCATCCTGAATACCATCAGCAAAGTAGGCATTAGCTTTGTCTTCACTTCGGTTTTCAAATGGGAGGACAGCGATGCTTTTTTCTGGGGCGGCCACCGGAGCGCTTCGTTCGGCGGATACCTGCGTAATCGATCGCGACCCTCGACGGGAAAAGATTGAAAAACTGATTACCATGGCCACAACCGACACGAGCAAAGCAGTCACAAATACGAAATTCGGCCAACGCGGAGTACTGATCCGCCGGACCGTTGGCGTCTGCCTCCATCTTCTCCACAGCTTGAGTTTCTCAGGAACCTGCAGGTTTCCGAGACCATCTTTATAGAGGTTAAAAAGGTGCAGCCGCAGGCCGTGCTTCACCTCACACTCGCCCAAGTCGTGCAAGTGTGGCTGCCAGTGTCGATAGTGGGACAAATCTTCCGCGACATGTGCGGACAAGAGAATGTGCCCGGCGTCACCGCAATCAAGCACTCGCTGTGCGACATTGATTCCCGATCCTGCAAAGTTCGTCTTGTCGTTAACATCGGTCACTCGATTGACCGGGCCGCTGTGAACGCCCATCCGCACCTGAATGTGCAGATGATCTTGTAAGGCTTTACTGATCTCAAGAGCACATCGTACCGGCTCTTCCGGACTGTTAAAAAAAAAGAGCGCCATCCCGTCTCCCGTCGGCACTCGATTGAGCTTGCCGCTTGCTTCCGCTGCGCGAAAACATTCGGTGCTTCGCACGATCTGATTTAATTCCTGGAGAAGTTCAATCTGCTCGTTGACCAGCAACTTCGTGTAACCCACAACGTCAATCAAGAGAACGTGAGCGATTTCTAATTCCAGATCCGGCTTTAGCTCCTCGGACATGTAGCGTACGCAAACACCTCCTTTGCGCGAGAATCCCAAATCGGTTAGTTATGGTCTAGCATAAATAAGAGGAAGCGAGCGGCTTCATATTAGGATTTTCGGCGGATGCGGAACGAAAATTGTCTGCGTTCAAGTTTCTCGGACTTGCTCATTCAGAATTGAGCTGAGTAATCTTAGTCAGTGATCGAAAAGCGGCAATCGAAGATCCATGGATGGGGCGTCTACGCCACGCGCGCGATTCCGAAGAACACCCGCATCATCGACTACGCCGGCGAGAAGATCTCCAACCAGGAAAGCCTGAAGCGCGAGCGTCGGTACAGGAAACACGGGCACATCTGGTGCTTCAAGCTGACGAATCGGACCGTCATTGACGCGGCAGTCGGTGGCAACCTCGCGCGTTTTATCAATCACGCCTGCGAGCCGAACTGCTACGTGCACATCATCGGCGGGATCATCTGGATCCGGGCGGCGCGCACGATCCGTCAGGGTGAAGAGCTAACCTACAACTATCACACTGACGGAGAAGAACAGATCGCGTGCCGCTGCCGGACGGGATGCCAGAGCCTGATCTGATTTGTTCTAGTTGCATCGTTAGTATGGTCTCCGCAGTCGACGAAACCATCAGGGCAATTTCAAAGAGTGGAAGCGCGGAACGAAACAAACAGACCGTCAGCCGGCAAAGCATGGCGACTCACTGTCAAATGCTGCTGCTCGTTTAACTCCGTGGCTTTACTGACTATTCAAAACCGTTTGCGGCGCACGCCGATTTAGTTCGAGTTGTGCGCTCACTTTCTGTAAAGCCGCAGCAAGCGCTTCAATTTGCTTTTGTTGGCTATTCGCCGTCGCTTGCAAGTCGCTCCTTAGCTGCGTGATTATCGTTTCTTGCTCCCGAATCCTGCCATCCTGTCGTTCAACTTTCTTGTGCTCTTTCAGAAATTCGTTGAGCAACATCGCGTTGATCTGGTCGTAGCGAACTGTATAGATCTCGCCGTTCTCGTCACACACTACCAAGTCGGGATTTGCTTCTGCTACTTCTTCCGCGATCAAACCGAATTGCGGCGTATTTGTTTTGTCGCTCTTGTATGAAACGTCACCGGCTTGAGTGCCAAAATGGCTTCGCTGGTTTTGTCCATCGGCTTAATCTCTTTCTTGAAACGGCGAGAGGAGCTGATGGTGCCGAGCTGGCCAGCGGAGTCAATCAGCACTGGTATCGCGTTGCCGATTCCTGTTGCAACCCCACGGATGCCATCAATGAAGGTTCTTTGCTGACCTGCACCGAGTCGAATCGTATTCGCCTCCACGGCAACGCCCCCGTGGCCGATGTAGATGTTTCCACTGCCGGCCGTAAGATTAAAGCCGGCATTCGCCCCGATGGCAATGTTCCCGTTGGCCAAAGAATTATAGAGCGCGTGATAACCGAGTGCCGTGTTGTTCGCGCCGCTTGCGCTTGTGTACAGTGCTTGAGCGCCGACGGCAGTGTTCATCTGCCCTGTTATGTTATAATAGAGAACGCTCGCACCGACGCCCGTGTTATTGCTTGCGCCAGTGTTAAATAGAAGGGCAAAATCTCCCAGCGCCGTGTTCGAGCCGCCGACAGTGTTAAAGGCAAGCGCGGCGGTGCCGGCGGCCACATTGCCGCCGCCGGTGCTATTGGAAACAAGCGCGCTGGCGCCGACCGCGACATTATCCTCGCCGGACGTGTTGAAATAGAGTGCGCCGCTCCCTGTGGCGGTGTTGCTGCCGCCGATCGTGTTGCTATAGAGCGTTTGAAAGCCTTGAGCCGCGTTATTGCTGCCGGTGGTGTTGTTGAAGAGAGCGAACGCTCCATTCGCCGTGTTGCCGGAGCCGGTCTCGTTTAAAGCAAGCGCGTCTACTCCATTGGCGGTGTTGTTCGTTCCGGTGGTGTTAAGCAGGAGAGCTGCAGCGCCGGTGGCCGTATTGTTGCTTGCGATGTTGACGTCAAGCGCTCCAGCTCCAACAGCGGTATTGAAACTGCCGGTGGTATTGGCAAAGAGCGAGAAGTAACCAGCGGCAGTGTTAAAGCCACCGGTGGTGAGGCTTTGAAGGGCCTTTTGCCCTTCTGCTGTATTGCCTCCGGGATAGCCGCCATCCGGTGGCGGGCTGACCGCCTGCGCGTTGGGTACAAGCCCAACAATGCAAGCCAGCGCAACTATCAGCGCGATGAGAAATAATGGAATTGGTATTTTAATTAATCTTTTCTTCATAGTCGCCAAGTCTTGAACCGGTTTGGCCAGCTTGGCGAGAGGAAAGCGCTGGCTAGAAACTTTAGCCAGCCTGCATTCACGGCCTTACAGAATCGTCGATGGCAGCGCGTACGGGAGTCGAACCCGTGCACCAGCCTTGAGAGGGCTGTGTCCTAACCACTAGACGAACGCGCCGCAAAAGAGATGCGCTCTAAGGAATACTGCATTGAGGACGAGGTGGCAAGACGGCTACGCAACTCACCCTTTGAGTTTATTCTTCTTGTGCTTGTTTGCCTGCTTCTTTTTCGCAGGCGCGGCAGTGGCCGTAGGCGTAGCGCCCTCCGGTGTGGGCGAAGGTCGCACCCGTGGCTGATCCAGCGAACCTTGATGAGCAGTCTTGAATGCTTCCAACGCCAACTTGATTTCGGCGTTTGTAGTCAGGACGGACATGCGTTGATAATAAATGCTGTAGTAATCCCGGAGCCGTTTCCTCTTTTCCAAGTCCGTGCGAGCAGCCTGAGCAGAAGCCTTCGCCGCCTGCACCTCCGGATCATTGACCGTCCGATTTCTCAGTTGCCGCCACTCGACCCGCAACTTCATGGCATCAGCCTCGGTGCCAAGGGACGGCGGCTTAAACGTTTCGTCAAGCTGCTTTAACTCTGGCAACTCGGGACCGTTGGGTGGTGGCGCGGGCGTGATCGTGGCCTCCGGCTGCTCTTGCCCTTCGTAAAGATCGACGGACGGCGGAGCCGCTTCCTGGGCGTGGACAGTCGCGGCGGCGAGCAGTACCCCAGAGATGATCAACCCCCTTCGCAAACCGTAACAGGACAACATTGTTCGACGATCGGTAATCCACGTCGGGGCGAGAGGATTTGAACCTCCGACCTCGTGGTCCCAAACCACGCGCTCTACCAAGCTAAGCTACGCCCCGAATCGAGCGAAATCATTACCATCATTCCGCGCCTTGCGCATCCGCCAGTTTAGGCGCGACAGCTTTCAGCGCTAGGCTGGATCAGTCGCTGTAATCGAGATTCGGCGCGAGCCGCTTCTTCGCCTCCGCGACCGATTCGCCACGCCGCGTCGCGTAATCAACCAGTTGGTCACGCCCGATCTGTCCGATTCCGAAATATTTGGCCTCCGGATGCGAAAAATAAAGGCCGCTCACGCTGGCGCCCGGGTGCATCGCAAACGATTCGGTCAATTTGATGTCTGCGTTCCTCTCTGCGTCGAGCAAATCGAACAACGTTTGTTTCTCCACATGATCGGGGCAGGCTGGATAACCGGCTGCCGGCCGGATGCCGCGATATTTTTCGCGGATCAGATCGACATATGACAATTGCTCGTCGCGTCCAAATCCCCAGGCTATCCGCGTCTGCTTGTGCAAATATTCGGCAAACGCTTCGGCTAATCGATCTGCCAGCGCCTTGGTCATGATCGAGCTGTAATCATCGTGCTGATGTTTGAATTCTTCCGCGAGTTCATCCGCGCCGTGAATCGAGACGGCAAATCCGCCAAGATAATCTGCCGATTGGGGATGGCTCTCCGGGGTGGGTGAACTTCTTGCAGATTGCGGAGAGATGAAATCAGCCAGACAATGATTGAATTGTCCCGCCGGTTTTTGCATTTGCTGACGGAGGAAATAAAACGTCGCGAGCTTCTCTATGCCAGCATCGTCGACATAAATTTCCACATCATCGCCAACTGAGTTTGCTCGCCAAAAGGCGTGGACACCGCGCGGGGTCAACAGATTCCTGGCGACAATCTGATCGAGGAGTTTCTGTGCATCGTCGAAAAGTTCGCGCGCTTGTTTCCCAATCTTGGAGTCCTCGAAAATCGCGGGGTAACGGCCACGCAATTCCCAGGCATGAAAAAACGGCGACCAATCGATGTATTCGGCCAGATCACTCAGCGTGATCGCGATTCTCTGGGGAGCACAGGCTGCCAGCCTGTCCATCTCGGCAGCCTGCCGAGATGCTCCTCGCCCGTTCGTCATACCCGATGCTTTCGAATGATCCCCACACGTTGCCGGCAGGCTGCCGGCAACTGCAGGCTGGCAGCCTGCGCTCCCCAGATGAGTGGCGTAAACGCGTATTCCTAAAAACTCCGGTTTCGGCGGGAGATAGCTGCTCCAATCAATGGGCGTCCGATTTGCGCGCGCTTCTTCCAGCGTTAACAACTTTTTTTTCCGTGTCTTTGAAGCATGCTCTTGACGCAACCGTTCGTAATCTTCGCGTGTTTTCTTATCGAATGCGGATTTGAGTTCTTCGTTGAGCAGGGAATTTACCACGCCCACAGCGCGTGACGCATCCAGCACGTGCACGGTGCTGGCCTGATAATGCGGCGCGATTTTCACTGCGGTATGCGCCCGGCTCGTCGTCGCCCCGCCAATCAGGAGTGGCAGACGAAATCCTTCGCGCTCCATTTCCTGCGCCACATGGACCATCTCATCGAGTGATGGCGTAATCAGGCCGCTTAACCCGATCGCGTCCGCCTTCTTTTCCCGCGCCGTTTCAAGGATCTTCGCCGCGGGCACCATCACGCCAAGATCGACCACGTCGTAATTGTTACATTGCAACACTACTCCGACGATGTTTTTGCCGATGTCGTGCACGTCGCCTTTCACGGTCGCCATGACGATCCGTCCCTGCGGCTTTGCACCTGCAGATTTCTCCGCTTCCATAAACGGCAGCAGGTAAGCGACAGCTTTTTTCATCACACGCGCGCTCTTCACCACCTGTGGCAGGAACATTTTGCCTGCGCCGAAGAGGTCACCCACCACGCTCATCCCGGCCATGAGCGGACCTTCGATGACATCGAGGGGTCGCTTGCATTTTTGGCGCGCCTCCTCGGTGTCGGTATCTATGTAATCAACGATCCCTTTGATTAAAGCGTGTTTCAGACGCTCTTCGACACCCTCTTTGCGCCATGCCTTGTCGCTGACCGGTGTTCTATCTTTCGCTCTAACGTTTTCCGCGAACTCGATCAGGCGTTCGGTTGCATCGTCGCGCCGGTTCAACAACACGTCCTCGACGCGCTCTCGCAGGTCGGGCTCGATTTCTTCGTAAACTGCGAGCTGCCCCGCATTCACGATTCCCATGTCCAGGCCGGCGCGGATGGCGTGAAAAAGGAAAGCCGCGTGCATCGCTTCGCGGACGGTGTTGTTTCCGCGAAACGAAAAAGAAATGTTGCTCACTCCTCCGCTAACGCGTGCCCCGGGCAGATTCTTTTTGATCCAGCGCGTCGCTTCAAGGAAATCGACCGCATAATTGCGATGTTCTTCCAGGCCGGTGGCAATCGTCAGAATGTTTGGATCAAAAATAATATCGTTCGCTGGGAAATCGGCGTGTCTGGTCAACACATCGTAAGCGCGCGAACAGACGTCGATTTTTCGCTGGCGATTGTCGGCTTGCCCTTGCTCATCGAATGCCATCACGATGGTGGCCGCGCCGTAACGTCTGATCAATCGCGCCTGCCGGACAAACTCCTCTTCGCCGTTTTTTAAGCTGATGGAGTTCACCACCGCTTTTCCCTGCACGCACTTGAGTCCCGCTTCGATGACGCTCCACTTTGAGCTGTCGATCACGATGGGGATGCGCGTGATTTCGGGTTCGCTCCCGATCAAGTTCAGGAAGCGGATCATGGCCGCTTCCGAATCGATCATCCCTTCATCCATATTAACGTCGAGAAGGTTCGCGCCACCCTGTACCTGTTGGCGCGCCACGGCGATTGCCCCGTCGAAATCGCCCCCCAAAATCAGCTTCGAAAACCTGGGGGACCCCGTGATGTTGGTGCGCTCGCCAATGACAGCGAACCCAAATTCCGGCGTAATGTTCAACGGCTCGAGGCCAGAAAGTCGCAGAATCATGTAGAGCTGACTGTCCTTTCCACGACGCGCGGCGAAAATTGACGCACCAGTTTCGTCAGCGCACGGATGTGATCCGGTGTCGTCCCACAGCAACCGCCGACCACGTTGAGCCAGCCATTTTCTACCCACTTTGCAACCTTGGGTGCAAAGGTTTCGGCCGTTTCTGGAAAACCTGTCGGCGAGAGCGCATCTGGCAGACCGGCGTTCGGATACGCGCTCATGTAGTACGGGGAAATGCGCGCCAGCTCTTCTATGAACGCTTCCATTTCGTCGGGACCCAGCGAACAATTCAAACCGACGACAAGCGGTTGCGCGTGTGCGATCGATATGAGCGACGCTTCAACGGTCTGCCCGCTCAAGTTGCGCCCGGATTTGTCGATCACAGTGCCCGAGATCATCAACGGCACGCTGCGCCCGGTTTTTTCAAATGCATCAGTGATCGCGAACAACGCAGCTTTTCCGTTCAGCGTATCGAAAATGGTTTCGACAATGAGAAGATCGACACCGCCTTCGAGCAGGGCTTTCGCTTCATCGAAATAGGTTTGTCGAAGTTGATCGAACGACACCGCGCGAAACGCCGGATCGTTTACGTCAGGTGAAATGGAACCGGCAACTGGAAGAGGTCCCATCGATCCGCCAACGAATCGCTGCTGCCCGGTTTCATTCGCGACGCGATCCGCTGCGTGGCGCGCGATCCTGGCCGCTTCAAAATTAATTTCCTGAACGAGTGCGCGAAGATCGACGTCGTCCACCACGCGCTGAAAGAATTCCTGATCCTTGCGACCAGCTTTGGGTTCGCCTTGAAACAGGAAATCGTTCAATCCGATGGTCGTCCCGCTAAAGGTGTTTGTTTCGATGACGTCGGCGCCTGCATCCAAATAAGCCGCGTGAATTTCCTCGACGACTTGCGGCCGTGTTAAATTGAGTAGTTCGAGGCTTCCCTTGAGGTCTTTGCCTCTCCAATCGCGAAACCGTTTTCCTCGGTAATCCGCTTCGGACAACTTGTAGCGCTGGATCATTGTGCCCATGGCGCCATCGAGTACGACGATGCGTTCGCGCAACAACGCTTCGAGAGGGTGAAGACCGTTTGTTGTCATAATTGTCCGGGAACTAAACGGCGTTTGTCTCGGGATTCAAGAAACAAATTGACGCATCATGATGCGTAGATGTGTCATGGCTCTTACTGGGTGATCTTGCTCGTGCAGGAATGAAAATGTCGGAGCAACTGGAAATACTCTTTCCAATACGGTCGTTCTTCGGCGAGCGGTGGATCGCGAAAGCATGTTTCAACCCAGACGGCGACACCGTGATCATCTACCCGCGCCTGTTCGATGTCGTTCAGGTAATCGTCGCCTGAGATGAAACCTTTGCGGAGCGTTCTATCGTTGATTGTGCGAACCAGACCGCGTCCCTTGCCAGGTTTCACGCGGGCTCTCACGAAGTAACGCATGCGTGAGACAGCATTAACCACTTGCCTGCGCTTCGCCAGGCCGCGGCAACTTAGATCGGCGTTTCAGAGAAACGCCCTACAAATGATATTGAGTCTTACGGCGCGATGCGGTCGGTCAACGTATCGGTATGAAAATCGGTGTGGTCACGCAAACGCGACCATGGGCTGTCCTTCTTTGTTGTATCTGCGACGCTGTTTTTCTCACCTTTCGCAAAATCGTCCCACGAATTGTATCGAGCAATGGTGAGGAAGGTCCAATCAGCGCCTTCCAGGTGCTGCATCAATACATTTCCAGCAGTGGTATCGTTTGCCGCGCTTGGCAATTCACCTAGCATTTTTTCCAATTGCTGCCGATGACCTGGAGCAGGGCGATAATAGGAGACGGCATAAACCGAGCCGGACGTTTTGGACGCTGAGTCCCTGTCAATGCCCATGGCGCGCGTGAATTCTTCCCATGACGGACCGTTCACGAACGTATCAGTGTGCCACGCACCCAAGTCGCGTTTGTCCGGAGGCACAGCCGTTCCCGCAGCTTCGACGGTCGCTTTTGGGCCGAGATGCGTTATGACGACGTAATCCCATGCGTCGCCATCTTGGTGGCGAAGGACAACAAAATGATCGGGCATTGGGTTATGATAATCGGGCGTTTTGAGCCAATCGCCCAATTGCGTTGCCTTGCCGAGCGCCGCTTTTGCGAAATGAACGTGATAAACATCGGTCCGTTTTCCGGTACCCGCTGGTGCGGTATTCTTTTCACCTGTAGCGGCCTTTGGTGTTCCTTGTGCCGGAACCAATGTGACAGGCAACAAGCTGTACAGTCCAATGGCGAGAATAGCGGTGATGAATTTCATGATTTTTTGCTTTCTGATTTTCAGGTTGAACGAGAGCTCGTTCGAGATCCGTGCAGCCAGCTTCGGCCAGCAGCATTAGAGCGCGGATGCTTCGTTATTTGTTTGTTGTGCGGAGGCTTATGCGGGCAGCCGTCGGTGATGTCAATCTTTAACTTCGCCAAATAGGGATCGTCACATACCCAGCTCGTCAACCGATCTACAAATTCGCCTCCATCCCTTGTCATCTGCGCGAACCGGTTTCAAATCGAATGAATTCCTTTGTCTGTGGGTCATCCCTGCGGGTTTCTCATCTAGGCAACATTTTTTCAGGTGATCCCCCAAGTGCTTTAGCTAATTAAGGTAGTTCCCTAGGGAAATTCTTAGCCGGGAAGTCAGGAGCTCTCCCCTATCCCTAAAGAGGTAATTTCTCTTTACAACCGGGTCGGGCCGACGAGAATGCGGCCCAATTGAAAGCAAACTTCGTGGATCGTTCCAACGGCGGTTTGGCATACGACCTAGGTTTTATAGAGCATCGCTTCGATTTGGCTAAAGGTTCGGACTAGCATTTCCCCCAGAACAATTAAATAAGATAGCGCCGAGAGGTGAAAGTCCTCTCGGCGCTTTCTCTTTGGATTGAAACTGCAGATGCTATGCGCTGTATTGTGCGGGATTGGTGTTGATTCCCGGGTGCTGAAACTAGTTGAATCATGCCGTGGAAGCGATCCGGCTTTTCAAGCTGCTCGACCGGAATCAACGCAACACGTTCGTGGCCTGTTTCCTTGGCTGGGCGCTGGACGCGTTCGATTTTTTCCTGCTCACGTTCGTCATCGTGCCGATGGCGCACGATTTTGGCACGAGCATCGCCAATCTGAGCTACGCCATTACGCTCACTCTCGCTATGCGCCCTGTGGGCGCGTTCATTTTCGGTTTGCTTGGCGACCGCTTCGGACGCCGCATCCCTCTTATGATCGACATTGTTTTTTATTCGGTCATGGAGCTGCTCACGGCGTTTTCGCCGAACTTTACCGTGCTACTAATCTTTCGCGCGCTTTACGGAATCGGTATGGGCGGCGAGTGGGGGCTTGGCGCATCCCTGGCGATGGAAACCCTGCCGACGGCAGCGCGAGGATTGTTTTCGGGAATTTTGCAGCAGGGTTACGCGTTTGGTTATCTGCTGGCGGCAATTGTGTATTGGGCGGTGTTTCCGTTTTTCGGCTGGCGCGGCTTGTTTGTTGCTGGTGCCCTCCCGGCATTTCTTGTCTTCTACATCCGGGCGCGCGTGCCCGAATCACCGGTGTGGTTGCGTCGCCAGAGCGGGAGTGATTTTTGGAGCGACGCGCTGATTGTGCTTAAAGGCAACTGGGCTCTTTTTCTTTACATCATTCTGTTAATGACGGCGTTCAACGCGATGTCACATGGGACACAGGACATGTACCAAACTTTTCTCGGCGAACAACGCCACTACGGAGTCACCCAAAAGGCGGCTACCGGGATCATTTATGCCTTTGGCGCAATCTGCGGTGGAACAGTGGTCGGCCATCTCTCGCAAAAATGGGGACGCCGTCGCTCGATCATTCTGACTGCTACATTTGGCATCGTGCTGATTCCTCTTTGGGTTTTCTCTCCGGGTTTTACGCTGCTTGTAGTTGGCGGATTCGCCATGCAGTTCATGGTGCAAGGCGCGTGGGGGATTGTGCCGGTGCACCTCAATGAGCTTTCGCCCGACGCCGTGCGCGGGACTTTCCCTGGATTTGCGTATCAACTTGGAAATTTATTCGCCGCCAACACAGCCGTGGCGGAAGCGCAATTGGCTAATCATTTTCCTGATGCAAGCGGGCATCCGGATTACGCAAAGGCGCTCGCTCTTTTCACGTTCGTGATTTTTTTGGCGCTGATTATTCTCGCCGCAATAGGTCCTGAAAACCGGGGGAAAGAATTTTAGGGACGCGGAGCCGCGGGCGCCAATTCGGCGCCGCCGCTCGAAGGTGCCGCCGGCTGCTCGGATTGTGCAGCCAACTGAGGGGAACTGCGATAGACGCCCGCTCCGTAGCGCTGCTCGACAATTGCTTCCGCAATTCTGTCGGCGAGGAGTTCGCGATATTCCCAGTCACGCGCTTTGTTTCCTTCGCTGCGGTTGCTCAAGTACCCGCATTCTACCAGCACGGCGGGACAAGTAGCATTGCGCAGGACACGGAAATTTGCGGTGTGAATTCCACCATTCGCTGAGTTGGGGATAGTCATCAGCTTTTCTTGGATCCGGTTCGCCAGATCAATTGAAGCGCCGGAATGATAATACGTCTCGAAACCGCGAATGCCGCGCCGGGTCGAATCGTTGAAATGTATACTGACGAAGATTGCGTTCTTCTGAGAATTCTCGATCGAGACGCGGTCATCCAACGGAATGAAGACATCCGAGGAGCGAGTCATGACTGTTTTTAGTTGCGACTCGCGTAGTTTGCGGTTGAGACGCTCGGCAACATCAAGCGTAACCAACTTCTCCGGCGGGCCGGAGCGGCGATATGCGCCGCTGTCTTTGCCGCCGTGTCCCGCGTCGACCACCACGGTCTTAAAGGTCTTGGTCGTGTTCTTGACCTTCGCAGTCCGCATGCTTGCGCACGCCGGCAGCAGCGCGAGAAACGCAACTATAACGATACGATTTACCAGGCGCGGCATTCTGATCCTAATAGTAAAAAACACGCGATCTACAAAAGAGTTTCTCCCAAGCTCGAATCAGACCGTGGGATTGCAACAGGCGTTCATTTCTTTCTCCCAATTGCATATAAAATCACTTGTGTTTTGGGCCGGTACGCTTAAAGCCTTACCACTTTTATGATGTTCCGATTTGCAATCGTTCCATTGCTGCTGGCACTGAACTTTTCGATGTGCAAAAAGCACGAGACTGTTTCCCAAAACCCTCAGCCGGCCGGCGCCTCATCGCCAGCGCCGGGTGCCGCATCCGCAGGCGGAAGTCAGGGTGTCGCGCCGGTGGCGTCTCCCAAGATCAAAAAACCTGTGGTCGATCAAACGGCCCAGGTGATTATTTTTTGTTATCATCGTTTGGTCGACAAGATCCGGTTTCCGGGAACCGAGATCACGCCCGCCGCGTTCGAAGCGCAAATGAAGGCATTGAAGGACCGCGGCATCACGGTTATCCCAATGCAGGATCTGCTCGCATGGAAGCGCGGCGAAAAGAGCATACCGCCGCGATGCGCGGTCGTTACGTTCGATGATGGCTGGAAATCGCAATACGAAGTCGTGTTTCCGATCATGAAGAAATACGGGTATCCGTTCACCATGTTCATTTACACCGAAGGCGTGCGTGGCGGCGCGCTAGGCGGAGGGGAAGCGATCACATGGGAACAGCTCGCGGACATGCGCGATAACGGCGTCGATATCGAGGCGCACACCGCGACACACCAGGACTTGCGCGAAGGCCATAACATCATGCTGATTGCCTCCGGCGGAAAGAGAACGAAGACGAAACTCACTGGGCCGCAGTACGAGCAATGGATGCAAAACGAAGTGGTCGGCTCCAAGCAACTGCTCGAACAACGGCTGGGCATCAAGGTCAATTGCTTTGCCGTGCCATTCGGGAGTTACAACGAGCATGTAAAGGAGATTGCGCGAGGCGCCGGCTACGAGGCGATGTTTACTGTTTACGGTCAGCCGATCACATTTACGTCGCCGCTTGATTCGATTGGTCGATATGCAATTGAAGCGAACAAACCGAAGGTTTTCGAGGACGCTCTGAAGATGATTGGTACGTCAACCGGAGGCGCAGCAGCAGTCGCTGAAGTTGGCGCCAAAGATCTCGCGACTCAGCCCGCAGACGGAGACACAGTGCGCACAGCGCTTCCTCTTATCAAAGCGAACCTTAGCGGCGTCGGCCAGATCGAACTCGGCAGTGTTCAAATGAGGGTGAGCGGCCTCGGCGTTGTTCCGGCCAACTACGATCCCAAAACGGGTACTGTATCGTATCAAGTTACACAGAAGCTGCGCGACAAATCCTGCACCGTGATTGTCAGCGCAAAGTCTCAAGGGAAAAAGGTCGAAGCGCACTGGACATTTGGGATTGAGGAAGGCGCGACCGGAGGGGCAACAGCGCCAAAGCCCGTAGCAACGCCAAAACGATAAGAGTTCCTCCGAGATGCGGCGGCTTTCGAGTTGCCGTGCGCTTGGAACTGCGCCCTCCTGACGCAACGCCTGTACCATCATGTTTTCGCAACTCAGCGACAAGCTTCAGGATATTTTCAAGGACTTGCGTGGGCACGGCGTTATCAGCGAAGCCAACGTCGACGCTGCATTGCGCCAGGTGCGTCTGGCGCTCGTTGAAGCGGATGTAGACTTTCAGGTTGCAAGAAGATTCGTCGCGCGGGTCAAAGAAAAAGCGCTCGGGGAAACTGTTCTCCGCAGCATCACGCCGGGTCAGCAGATTGTAAAAATTTTCCACGAGGAACTGACTACGTTGCTCGGAGGCGATTCCGCGTCACTTCGACTCCAAGACAAGGGCCATATCTTGATCGTTGGCCTGAACGGGTCTGGCAAAACGACTTCCTCGGCAAAGCTGGCGCGTTTTTTAAAAAAACAGGGGTATTTCCCGATCCTGGTGCCGTGCGATCTGCAACGTCCGGCAGCGATCGAGCAACTCGTAACCCTCGGTAAACAAATTGACGTTCCGGTTCATGCGCCTGAACCGAACGAGAAGAATGTTCAGCGCGCAGTAGCTGCCGCAGTCCGCAGCGGGGGTACGCCGGGCGCGACAAACATCCACATTTTCGACACGGCAGGCCGGCAGGAAATCAATGAGCCGCTGATTCAGGAATTGAAAGAGCTGAAAGAATTTTTGGATCCGCAGGAAATATTGCTGGTGGTTGATGCTGCGACGGGTCAGCAGGCGGTCAGCGTTGCAACCCATTTCAACGATGCGTTAGCGATCACGGGTATCATTTTAACCAAGCTCGACGGCGACGCGCGCGGTGGCGCAGCATTATCAATGCGTGAAGTGACCCGCCAGCCGATCAAATTTGCTGGCACCGGCGAAAAGCTTGATCAGTTCGAAGTTTTTATTCCTGAGCGGCTCGCGGGACGGATTCTTGGAATGGGTGATGTGGTTGGTCTCGTCGAGAAAGCCGCCGAAGCAGTAGAAGCAGAAGACGCTGCCCGGCTCGAACGCAAATTGCGCACAGCTTCATTCGACTTCAATGATTTCCTCGCGCAGTTCAAGATGATGCGACGGATGGGACCACTGGAGAATATTCTTGGCATGCTGCCCGGCATGAGTAATGTGCAAGGCCTCTCGGTTGACGAGAAGCAACTGAAGCGCACGGAAGCAATCGTGCTTTCGATGACGAAGGAAGAGCGGACGCGCCCCGACATTTTGAATGCGCGGCGTCGTCAGCGCATCGCGCGCGGCAGCGGCTGCACGGTCACGGAGGTAAATGAATTGCTGCGGCGCTTCGATCAGATGCGCAAAATGATGAAAAGCGCGGGCAAAATGAAAAAGATGATGAAACAGTTACAAGGATTAAATCGATAAGCCGGTGTGCCGTCTTATCTGTGTAACTTTTTAACGTTATAACTTTCCTAATTATGTCAGTTTCAATAAGATTACGCAGAGAAGGGGCGAAAAATCGCCCGTATTACAAAGTAGTGGTGGCCGACAGCCGGAGTCCACGCGACGGGAAATTTATCGAGATCATCGGCACGTATGATCCAAAAATGCCAAGTCATAATAGCTCTTTGAACGTTGAACGGGTTGAGTACTGGATTAGTAAGGGTGCGCAACCGTCTGACACGGTGCGTAGCCTGATCAAGAAAAACAAGAACCAAGCTGCAGCTGCCGTTGCCGAGGCTTCATCCCGAGCGGAACACGCGACGTCGGAACCGATTCAGCAAGAATCTTCGCCTCCCTCGCCTTCGGTTGAGACGGCCAGCTAATTGCTGGCGTCGTTCTCACTCATGCTGTGCAGAAGCGCTGTCCGGCGGCGCAGAGTGGAAAGGGGTCTAATGAGGAGCAGACGCTGCAGGCATCAACCGTCGGGCGTGCAAAATTCGTGTCTACTCAAGTTCAACTGTCACGGCGCAGTGTTGTGCGAAGGTGGATTGTTGGTTAGTTTTCTGATGCATGAGAGAATTTCTCGAGTTCGTCATCCGGCAGCTGATTGAGTTTCCTGACGATATAGTACTGACAGAAATTCCAAGTGGCAGAACAACTATCTTCAAATTGCAACTTCGGCGCGGCGATGTCGGCCGTGTGATTGGTCGAGGAGGCCAGACTATCCAGGCCATTCGCGCGTTGCTCGCGAGCTCGGCCGCGCGTCACGGCCAAAGGGCTGTTCTCGAGATCGTGGAATAATTTGTAGGCGTCGGTGTCAGACGCCGCGGTGTTCCAGAGAAGTGCCCTAGAGTTCGGCATTGGACGTTGAGCGTTGTGCGCTCGACGTTTCGTTCCTAAATGAGAATCGATATCATCACGCTATTTCCGGAAATCTGCCGTGCGCCATTGAATGAGAGCATCATGAAACGCGCACAGGAAAAGGAAATTATTGATCTTCGCGTTCATAACCTGCGCGATTGGACCACTGACAAGCACCATGTTGTTGATGACGCCCCGTTTGGCGGAGGGCAGGGGATGGTGATGAAGCCGGAGCCGATTTTTGCTGCCGTGGAGGATCTGCGACATCAAACATCAAAACTGAAACCTCAAACACCGAAAGTCATTCTGATGTCGCCAGTGGGCCGACGTTTGCACCAACAACTGGCAACAGAGCTTTCGCAAGAAGTGCATCTCGTGATTATTTGCGGTCACTACGAAGGAGTCGATCACCGCGTAGTCGAGCATCTTGTCGATTTGGAGATTTCCATCGGCGACTACGTGCTTACGAATGGCGCGATCGCCGCAGTAGTTCTAGTTGATGCGATCGTCCGTTTGCTGCCGGGTGCGCTTGGTCACGAGCAATCAGCGGCGGATGATAGCTTCAGCGCCGAAAGCTCCGGGCTCGAAGGACCGCAGTACACACGACCAGCCGAATTTCGCGGCTGGAAGGTTCCGGAAGTTTTGCTTTCCGGAAATCACGCCGAGATCGCAAAGTGGCGCAAAGAGCACGCGATCAAGCGCACACGCGAGAATCGCCCAGATCTACTCCGCTGAGGACGGCGGACGCCACAACTCTAAGCGCGGGCTGCAGGGTGCGTTTTTCTCAGAGCATCTGATGAGGTTAATCGCGAATTCTTCCCATTACGACGCACGCGTTAATCCCGCCGAAGCCAAATGAATTGCTGATTACGTAATTCAACTCTGCGGCGCGACCATGATTCGGCACGATGTCGAGGTCACAGGCCGGATCGGGACTTCGATAGTTGATGGTCGGTGGAATCCATTGCTGATCCAACGCGAGTGAGCAAAGCGCCGCCTCGATCGCGCCGGTCGCGCCCAGCGGATGTGCGTAATAACCTTTCGTCCCGCTAACTGGGATTCGCTGCGCATGTTCGCCAAACACTTGTTTGATTGACGCCGTTTCAGCGCTGTCATTGAGCTGGGTCGAACTGGCGTGCGCGTTAATGTAATCGATCTGCTCCGGCGCCAATTGCGCGTCCGCGAGCGCCTCACGCATCGCACGAATCGAAGATTCGCCGTTCGGCAGTGGTGCGGTCATGTGGAACGCATCGTTATTCAAGCTGTAGCCAAGCACTTCTGCGTAGATGCGGGCACCACGCGCTCGCGCATGTTCAAGTTCCTCGATGACGAGTGACGCGGCCCCTTCCCCCATGACAAATCCATCGCGCGAAAGGTCGAAGGGACGACAAGCCAAAGCTGGATCCCCAGTCCACCTGCTCATGGTCTTAATAATGTCAAACGCACCGATAGTAATGGCGGTGAGAGGTGCTTCCGCTCCGCCAGCGACAATTATGTCCGCAAAATCATCTCGAATGTAACGCAACGCTTCACCCACGGATACAGTGCCGCTGGCACAACTGTTTGAATTCGTTGTGCCGACACCGCGAAACCCGAATTCAATTGCAATGTTTGAATGTGCCGAACCACCGAATACCTGCACGGCAAGTGTCGGTTGGACACCGCGAGCGCCTTTTTTTAAATACCTGATGTACTGTTCTTCGGCCTTGCAGACGCCGCCCAGCGCCGTGCCGAAGCTGGCTCCAATGCGATCTTGCGGGTTCGCGCTGGAGTAATCGATGCGCGCATCATCGAGCGCAAGCTTCGCTGATACGACGGCGAACTGCGCATACCGGTCAAGTCGTTTCAATCGGTGCGGCGGAAAAAACTCTTCCGGGTCCCAATCGCTAATCTCGCCGGCGCAACAAACGCGGAAAACGGTCGGATCGAAGCTCGTGATGCTCCCAATGCCGCTCTTTTCTGCGAGGATTCCGTTCCAGAACTGATCCACGCCGATGCCGACGCACGTAATGGGACCGATACCGGTAATGACGCTGCGTCTTCGGTTCATGCGGCTACCTTGTTTACTCTCGCTTCGACGTAAGCTTTCATACAGCGCAACGTTTTATTGGCGATGTTATGAATGAAAAAATCGCCGATAACCAGATCAACAATTGGCGCGAGCGCGTGGACCCGAAATTGTAAATCGTGCGAGATTACTACCAGCACGCCATGGGGCGTGTCGGAGAATGTCCAGACCACGCGCATTCCTTTCGTCCAGGCTTTTAGATGATAAAAATGAATTTCGCGCCGGTCGCGATCGATGATTTGTTCCGAGGTCCACGAGATAGGAATCCCTGAACGCCGCGCTGCCATCACTACGATATTGCGCTCGGGACCGCGCTCGAGAAATCGAATGTAACGGTAATGCGGGAGGATTTTCGGCCACAGCTCCAGGTTTGCGGCTGTTTCAAAGATCATCATCTTCGGCGCCTGCATGACGATAGAGTTGGACTTGTGCATTGAAAATGATCGCCAATGTCAGATGAAAACCCGCTAAGTCAGCGATGCTGCGCCACTTTCGCGGAATGAGGATACTTCCCCGAAAAGCATTCTTGTGAAAGAGAAAAATCGTCCACCAAGCATCCGAGAACAAGCTGTCGCTGGCGGAAATGAATCTGCCTATTCGGAGTCCGAAGGCAGGGGTTCGAACCCTTGCCTTCGATTCGGACGTGTCGACTCAAAAACCGCGTCTGGCAGCGTCGGCTTCTTGTGCCAGTTGGGTCATATATGCAAAGAACGCCGCCGATTGGCCGATGAAGAGTCCCATATTCGTCAAAAACTCAAGGGTTTTCATGGCGACGTGTTGTGTGTTGGTCGGTCGAATGATTGAACAGCGCGGGAGATTCGGGCTCAAGAATGGGCACGGTTCCGGCATGATCAGGTTCTTCTTCAGCAGCTGGTTGGGGACGTCCAGGTCAGGAAAGGTTACCGAGACACCGGTTACCGGATCAACAGCAGTTAAAGCAGGCGCATTGCCCGCCTTATCGGACCATGTTTGAAAGTGCATGGTCTCGGTGGGACCGATGCTGATCAGGATTCGCAAGACTTCATGGTCAGTGGCCCTCTGTGCAAGTGATGGGTAAAGGCTGTTTCCACCTTGTTCAATGGTTGGAAAATGAAAAGCCGCCGTATTTGCGATCGCCTGCAGGAAGTTGGAGTCCGTTGTGTCCGCATCGGTTCGCGGAATCGCGGTGTGTTGATGAACCGCTAAACTTGGAACGGCCTGCGGATACACGTGGTTTTGATCGAGATCGGGGTTGTGGAAGGTGGCCCGATAGCGCGTCCACCAACTGGTATCCAGCGTTAGCTGGGTCAGGTTCGTTAGTCGTTTCCCGATCAAGTTCCGATTAACCCCCGTGGCGGTGCTGCCCATTAGAGTTCGAAACTGGCCCAGCTGTGCAGGCGCAGCGCCCTTGGACACCAGATACGCATTGAGGAACTGATGATGAGAAATCTCATCATCGGTATTATCGTGGACGTATATGGCCATGTCCTCGTCGAGCATTGCCAAGGCCTCAGTGTAGGCGTCATTGCCGCTGCCGCCGGGAACCTCGGCGTCCTGCACACCAGCAAGCTCGTTGTATTGAATCCAAAAGTCGGCCTCGAGTATCTCCAGAGCCGCTGGGAAGCGAAGTAGTGCCGCGTCTCCCGGTGAAAGACTGGAACTTACCTCTGCGGCCCGGATGCTGCTCAACAGTCCTGCGCCGACGGTTCCTGCTCCCAGGGCGATCGTTTTACTCAAGAAAGAACGACGGTTAATACCGTTTTTCGAAGATCTAACTTTTGCCTCTGCGTTTTCTGTCTGACCATTTTGACTTGTATGAGAATTATCTAAGGTAGTTTCATTCATTGTTTTCATATCAGCAGAATCGAAGCAGACCCCAGCGCCCGCCATATGCGAAAAGTTACGCGATTGTTACCTGCGCAGTAGCTGGGCGCTTCTGCTTTGATCTCAGATGATGGTCTGCCCAACTGCTGAATTCCGGGAATGGAAAGTGGAGCCTACGGGATTCGAACCCGTGACCTCCTCAATGCCATTGAGGCGCTCTACCAACTGAGCTAAGACCCCGGCGAAAAGATTTCAGATTGTAGATTTCAGATTGCAGATTGCAACCGGAGAAGAAGACGAAATCAGAAACTCGCGCCCGTGATTCACTCGCTGCCGACGTCTGGGAAGGATTACAGACGATTCCGCAACGATGCCCTCTGGAAAACGCTCTGGAATGTGCTTTTGCCAGACCATCCGGCGCCGAGTCGCCTCATAATTGGCGTCGGTCCGCAAGGCTGCTCTAATGCGCAGGCTTAGTACGGATGGCGATCTTGTTTGTTTTGCCAGGCTTCACAAGCCTTCAGCGCAAATTCGCGCTCGAAATCGGGAAAGCATTTGATGGCTTTTCGCTCTTCCCACGGGAGTTTGAAATCGATGTATTGAAACTCGTCGTCAAAACCGATCTTGCTGGTGTCCGAGAGTCTTGTGCCGAAATAGACCCGATCAATTCGCGCCCAATAGATGGCGCTCATGCACATTGGGCAGGGCGCGCCATTCACGTAAAGGTCGCAGCCTTTGAGCATCTGCGCGCGTTCGGGAACTGGATCGGGCGACCCTTCGGGACGCGGAATCATCTTCAGATTTCCCTCATAATAATCCGAGCCGAGAAGGGCTTTGGAGTTGATCCGGCCGCAGGCGTCCATGATGGCGGTCACCTCGGC